>OGPS01000365.1_pt1 | contig 44441 bp, 35 predicted proteins | sample 1552931 | NCBI WGS metagenome assembly OGPS01 (sample SAMEA2580252, study PRJEB22360) | human gut metagenome | biome: human gut; feature: human-associated habitat; material: faeces | place: Denmark | collected 2008/2010 | reverse complement strand
TTTAAACAAATTATTAATCAGAATTCTGTTGCATTTGCAAGTTGAATTCAGCAAAGTTTATGCCTGCAGATTTAGAAGGATTAGAGAATTCTAGATGTGCTATTAACATACCTTTAATGAGATATTCAAATGTCTTACTAATGAAAGCAGAGATACTTAATCAGCTTGACAGGGGAAATGAAGGCTTGAAGTATATTAATAACGTAAGAGAGAAACATGGTAAGATGCCAGCTGTATATCCTGAAACAAAAGATGAAATTCAGGCTCAAATAGAGCATGAAAGAATGCTTGAATTTGTTCTTGAAAATTGGAGATGGTATGATTTAAGAAGATGGGGAAAACTGTCTTCTGCAATTGGAAAAACCGGAAGAGAAAACTTTGATGAAAGTAAACACTCTTTCTATCCTATACCACTTACAGAAATCAATTCAAATAATAAATTGCAATAATAATCATTCCCCCCTTTTAAAGGGGGGATCAATAAAGAAATAATATATGAATAAGAATGCGCTATTAAAATCATTGCTGGCCAATTTGATATTTACTTGTGGTATATCATACTCACAGGATACATTAAGAATAAAGGATTATGGATTACTCCCTAATACTAGAGAGAACTCTATCCCATATATAAAGAAATGCTTGAATGATGCAAAAAAACATAAAGGAGGTGTTGTAGTAGCCTTCGAGAAAGGTAGGTATGATTTCTGGCCTGAGGGCAGTACAGAAGAAAAACTGAATATATCTAATACAACAGCAGTTCCAAAGGTTAGACTAGCATTTGATTTTGACAATATGGAGAATGTAACTTTGGATTGTAGTAATTCAGATTTTATATTCCATAATAAATTCCAGCCTTTTACTGTCAGGAACAGTAAAGATATTACTATCAAGAATGTTTCAATTGACTGGGACGTTCCTTTTACTGCTGAATCCAGAATCATTAAAGTAAATAATGACTGCTTTTATTTGGAGATAGATCCAAGGAAATATCCATATACAATAGAAAATAATAAATTGTATTTTGTTGGTGAAGGTTGGAAGAGCATGTGGGGAGGTGAAAAGTGGAATGACCCTATAGCTTTTGATTATGAAACGATGGAGGTATTGGCAGAAAGTCATGATGATCTTCTAGGATATGGATGGGAGAAGGTCTATACAGCAGAAGAAATAAAACATGGTGTGGTAAAGATTAACTATAACAAGAATGCAAAATTGAAGGAAGGTGACTACATGGTTTTAAGACATTCTGTAAGAGATCATTGTGGAGTCTTTATAGATAACAGTTCTAATATTCATCTCACTAATATGAATATGTATAGTAATACCGGTCTCAGCTACATGGCTCAATATAGTGAGAATATCTATCTGAAGAATACCCATTGTATCCCTTCTCCTGACAGGAGAATAATATCAGGTCATGATGATGGACTCCACTTTTCTAACTGCAAAGGTGAGATAGTTATGGATGGTTGTATTCTTAAAGGCTTAATGGATGATGCGGTAAATGTTCATGGTTCATATGTATTTATCGAAGAGATAGTCAATGATACAACAGTCATTTGCAGATTTCCACATTTCCAGAGTGCTGGATTTACCTGGGCATATAAGGATGACGAGATTGCATTTGTTGATGGACAGACAATGAAAGAGAAATTTTCTACTATAGTTGATGGATATGAGTATATAAATAGGGACCTATTTAAGCTTTTCTTGAGAAATAAGATAAATGGTCAAGTTAAGGTTGCTGATGGAGTTGAAAATGTAACTTGGCAGCCAGAGGTAAAAATTACCAACTGTTATTTAGGGCATCATAGAGCAAGGGGTATTCTGGTTTCAACTAGGGGTAAGACTGTTATAAAAAACAATGTCTTTAATACTAGTGGTGTAGCAATTGCCGTTCCTGGAGATTTAAAATCATATTCTGAGTCAGGTCCTATTACAGATTTAGAGATTTCAAATAATAGATTCCTAGGTTCATGTTTGACATCTGAATATTTGACTTCTGATGCAATTATTACAATTGCAGTAGACAGAAAGGGTGAAGATTTTGATGTTCCAATTCATAAAAATGTTCGTATAACAGATAATTATTTCGAGATGTTTGATCATCCATTGTTGTTTGTTGAATGTACGAAAAATATAATATTTAAACACAATATAATCCAATATGTGAATACCCACAAACCATGGCATAAGAATACATATACATTTAACTTAAAAGGATGTAAGGATATTCTTATTAAGGATAACAGTTTCAGAAATTTCCCATGGAAGTCAAATATTAAATTGCATGAGACAAGTAGGAAAGAATTAAATTACGATAAAAAACAGTTGGAATTGGAATATTAAGAACTAATTTTTCAGAGTAAATTTCAGAGCAAAATAAGATGTTTACAGTAATAGGATTTATGCTTGGAGGAATGTGTATAGGTTATCTCCTTCGCCGGAAAAGTTTATCATGGATTCAAGAGTTTATTACAGTCCTTATTTGGTTGCTCCTTTTTATACTGGGTATAGAAGTTGGCGGTAATCGTAGGATTATTGATGGATTGGGTACTATAGGTTTTGAAGCACTCATAATGACTGTATCCTTTGTTGTCGGCAGTTGTGTATTTGCTTGGATGCTTTGGTATATTCTATATAAGAGAAAAGAAGGAAAGGTATGAAGGGGAGTCTTATTATTGTAGGTTTCTTTGTGTTAGGCGCATTGTGTGGTTTAATGGAGTTAATACCATTTGATATTGCAAAAACAGATATCAGTTTCTATGCTTTATGTATACTAATGTTCAGTGTTGGACTTAGTATAGGTAATAATCCACAGACACTGAAGAATTTCAGACAACTGAATCCAAGGTTGGTATTCCTGCCTTTGGCTACCATCCTTGGAACCTTATCAGCTGCATTACTAGTAAGTCTTATTCTTCCTCATAGAAGTGCAGTAGAGTGTATGGCTGTGGGATCAGGTTTCGGTTATTATTCTCTGTCGAGTATATTTATAACAGAGTATAAAGGTGCTGAACTTGGTACTATTGCTTTACTATCTAACATATCTAGGGAAATCATTACATTGCTTAGTGCCCCTCTGCTTGTAAGATGGTTCGGTAATCTCGCTCCTATTTCTGCCGGTGGAGCAACCACTATGGATACAACCTTGCCCATAATAACACAATATTCTGGTCAACAGTTTGTAGTCGTATCTATTTTTCACGGGTTTGTAACTGATTTTTCAGTTCCGTTTTTGGTTACATTCTTTTGCTCTATCTAATATAGACTTTATTAATTAGACTAACAAACATAAAAACGAATAATAAATGAAACATATATTGACATCCCTTTTGGCTTTAGCTTCCATTCAGGCATATGCTGAAAGAGAGCCATGGCAGAATCCACAAGTAAATGCCATAAACCGTGAGCCGATGAGTGCTCATTTTATTCCTTTCATCAATGAAGATGCTGCACTTGCCCAGCAGTATTTGCCTGATGCTGAAAGATTCGAAGTAAATACAAAGACGGAACGAAGAATATCACTTAATGGTACTTGGAAGTTCCTGTTCTCTAAAAATAACTCGGAATGTCCGGATGATTTCCATAAGCCTGGCTTCAGCACAAGGAAATGGAAGAATATTGAGGTTCCAGGAAGTTGGGAACTGCAGGGGTTTGATGCTCCTATATATACAGACGTATCTTATCCTTTTCCGGCTAATCCACCGTTTGTTCCTCAGGATTATAATCCTGTAGGAGCGTATGTAAGGGAATTCAGTGTGCCAGCAGGATGGGATGGAATGGACGTATTCATTGATTTTGAGGGTGTGGAATCTGCTTTCTATTGTTGGATAAATGGTGAACTAGCAGGGTATAGTGAGGACAGCCGCCTCCCTGCGCACTTCAACATCAGCAAACTGCTTAAAAAAGGTAAAAATAAGATAGCTGTAAAGATTTTCAGATACAGCGACGGCTCTTATATGGAAGATCAGGACTATTGGAAATATAGTGGTATAGAACGTAACGTATACCTATATGCTCGTCCAAAGAGCCGTGTAAAAGATTTCAGGATGACTGCAGGGTTGGAAAACGGATACCGCGATGGTATATTCCAATCAGATGTAATTCTTCATGCTCCAAAAACCGGTCAGCGTGTGGAGATGAAGTTGCTTGACACAGAAGGCAAGCTTGTTTATAGAGTGGAGAAGACCGTTAGTTCTGTGAACGATACTATTTTCAGAGGACATAAAGAGGTTGATGAAGTTCATCCATGGACTGCGGAAACTCCTGCTCTTTACACTATGGTTGTTAATACATTTGATACTGATGGGAAACCGTTAGAATCTTTTGCCCATCCTTTCGGATTCAGAAGTGTGGAGATGATAAACGGACAACAACTTATCAATGGAGTTCCTGTCCTTTTCAAGGGAGTTAACAGGCATGAACATGATAATGTAAAGGGACGCACCATAACTGTTGAAAGCATGGTTAAGGATATCAGGCTTATGAAACAGTTCAACATCAATTCAGTACGAAACTGCCATTATCCCAACAATTATCAGTGGTACAACCTTTGCGACAAGTATGGTCTCTATCTTGTGGATGAGGCGAATATAGAAAGCCATGGCATGATGCATCACAAGGACAAAACGCTGGCCAACTATCCGGAATGGGAGCCTGCTTTCATGGAAAGAATGAGCCGAATGGTGATGCGCGACAGAAACTTCACTTCCATCGTAACATGGTCTATGGGTAATGAGTCGGGCTACGGAAAGCACTTCGAGACTATCTATGACTGGACAAAGGCTATCGACCCTACTCGTCCTGTACAGTACGAGGGCGGCGGATATGATGCGAAATCGGATATATACTGCCCTATGTATGCACGTGTATGGGCTTTGAGACGTCATGTAAACCAACGGGATGCTCGTCCTATGATAATGTGTGAATATGCCCATGCCATGGGTAATAGTGTTGGTAATCTTCATGACTATTGGGAACTTATTTATAAATATGACCAGCTACAGGGTGGCTTTATCTGGGACTGGGTCGATCAGACTTTTGCCATAAAGGATGAGAAAGGAAACGATATATGGGCTTATGGAGGAGATATGGGATATGTGGGTGTACCTAATGACTCAAATTTCTGTGCTAATGGACTTGTTGCTTCAGATCGTTCCCTTCACCCTCATATTTATGAGGTTAAGAAGAACTATCAGTATGTACATTTCGAACCGGTGGCTTTCACTACAAACAAGATAAGGGTGAAAAACTGGCATGATTTCATTGGTCTTGAAGGATATCTCCTAAGATGGTATGTAGAGGCCGAGGGAGAATGTATTCAGAAAGGAGAGATGAAATTTCCTGTAACTCCAGCACGTGGCAGCAGCGTATTGGAACTCCCGTTGAAGGCTCTTCCTGTTGATGGGAAAGAGTATTTTCTTCGTCTTGAAGCTATAACCCGTTCAGAGAAACCTATGGTTCCTAAAGGGCATATAGCCGCTATAGAGCAGTGGAAACTCCCCGAACGTGGTACAATTATGGCCAGGATAAGGCCACAGTCTGATGTAAAGACTGTTAGAAACGGAAATTCCGTTATAGTTTCTGGAAATGACTTTAAGATTGCTTTTTCCTCTGTTAACGGTGAAATAACAAGTCTTGAATATGATGGTGTCGAAATAATTAAAGAAGGACTTCGTGCAAACTTCTGGCGTGGACTTACTGACAACGACGTTGCAAATGGGACATCGGAGCGTTGCAGGATATGGAAAGATGCAGGAAAAAATGCCTCTTTAAAGGAACTTCGTATAGATAAAGAAGGCAATTCCGAGGTAATAATGACTGCAGTATATGATATGAAGCAGCAGGAGTCATCTATGGAAGTAAAATATACCGTACGTGGGGATGGTTCCATTAAGGTTGATATGAGTTTTACTCCAGGGAAGAAAACACTTCCAGAAATGCCTCGCCTGGGTATGAGAATGATCCTTCCTTCAGATTTTGATAATATGAAGTGGTTCGGCAGAGGGCCTCACGAGAACTATGCCGACCGCAAGAATAGTGCTCTAATAGGTGTCTACTCTGCTACAGTATGGGAACAATACCATCCTTATGTCCGAGCTCAAGAAACGGGGAACAAGTGTGATGTGAGATGGGTGGAACTTCGAGACAAAAAAGGCCGTGGTATACGTATTTCAGGTGACGAACCTTTAAACGTAAGTGCATGGAACTTTCCTCAGGAGAATATAGAGTACCGTCCGTTCAATGTAGAGAGACGTCATGGAGGTAGTATAGAAAAGAAAAATATGGTATGGCTTAATATTGACCATCGTCTTATGGGTGTTGGAGGTGACAATACTTGGGGTGCACAGGTTCACCCGGAATATACCATAACTCCTCATGCATGGACATACGGATTTACTATCTCAAAATTATCACATTAATTATTTGTTTAATGAAAGAATTACATTTAAAACTTTAAATTATGAAACTGAAGACATTAATACTAACAGGAATGATGACAGCTCTTGCTGCCTGCTCATCATCTACAAAAATAGATTTGTCAGAAAGGGACAGATATGACTATGATGGCCTTCTGGATATCTCCCTTACACCTCAAGAATACAAGATGCGTCGTGTAGGATGTTTTACTGATGCCGGCTCTTGGATGGGATTTACTTTACCTGAAAGAGATAAGTGGATAAACGGATTCTGTGGTCCTTTCAGCATAGATAACCGCATATGGTTTGCACAGTCTGCTGTTGAAGTATCATTGAATGGAATTGATGTGATGACTCCTGATTCTATATCATACTTCCCAGGCGAAATATATATGTCATCAGTTTCTGAGGACAGGCAGGTATGCCAGCGCCTGGTTTTCGTCAATTCATCTACAGCTTTGATTAATATAAAAAATAATGGAGAGGAAGCTTTGTGCTTCTCAGGAAAAGGATGGAACAAGGATGTTAAGATTACTGTTGAAGGTAATTCCGTAATTGCAAAGCATCCTGAAGGAGAAATTGTAATTGTTACTTTTAGACCGGATATTAAGGTTTCTCAGGAGAAAAATAACTATACTGCTATCACAGAGAAAGGTTGTAATGAAACCTATGTTGCAGTGTCTTTTTTTACTACGGAGAAAGAGATAACTGCTAATATGCAGTCCTTAATCGAGATTGTAAACAACCCGTCACAATCCTTAAAGAATAATGAGAAAAGATGGAACGGCTATCTTTCCGATGTTCTAAGGGATGATATGAAACCTGAATACGACCGTATAGCAGTAAAAGCTATTATGACCCTTATATCCAACTGGAGGACTCATCGTGAAGGTCTTCTTCATGATGGAGTAATACCTAGTCATGCTGTTGATTATTTTGTAGGTTTTTGGGCATGGGATAGTTGGAGATTTTCTGCTGCGATGTCACGCTTTGCTCCTGAACTAGCCAAGAACAATATACGTGCTATGTTTGATTATCAGCTGCCTGATGGTATGATTATTGACTGTATCTACACAGATTCTCATGAAAACAATGCTCGTGACAGCAAGCCACCTTTAGTATGTTGGGCTGTCGATGAAATTTTTACACATACTAGAGATACAACTTTTGTAAAAGAAATGTATCCACAACTTTTAAAGTATTATAAATGGTGGTTTAAAAAACGTGACCATGACCAAAACGGCATATGTGAGTTTGGTTCTACTGATGGTACTTTAGAAGCTGCAGCATGGGAAAGTGGTATGGACAATGCGATACGCTTTGATGATACAAAAATGTTAAAAAACGGACCAGACGCATGGAGTATGGATCAGGAAAGTGTTGATCTTAATGCATATCTTGCCATGGAATGTCGTCTCCTGAAAAAATTTGCGTCTCTTACAGGAAATATTTTCGATGGTCCTGATTACAGCACAAGAATTGCAGACTACTTCTTTGATGAGAAATCCGGATGGTTCTGCGATCGTCGTATAGGAAGCAGTGAATTCATAGAAGCTTGGAGCTGTGAGGGATACACTCCGTTCTGGACTGAAATAGCAAGTAAGGAGCAGATGAACAAAGCACTTACCCTTATGACCGACACTGCCAAGTTCTCAACATATATACCTTTCCCAACTACAGCAGCAGATAATCCCAAATGTGATCCTAATGGGTATTGGAGAGGTCCAATATGGCTTGATCAGACATATTTTGCTATAAAGGGATTACGCAACTATGGATATAGTGAACTTGCAGACAAATACACAGAACAAGTATTCAATCGTTGTAAGGGTCTTATAGGTGATTCTCCTATACATGAAAATTATGCAACCCATACAGGTAACCTGCTCAAAGCTCCACATTTCAGTTGGAGTGCAGCCCACTTGCTTATGATGTATGAAGATTATGGTAAATAACTCATAAAATTATAATAGCAATAAAAAATAGCCCAACTTGTAATAATTACAGGTCGAGCTATTTTTTATTGAGATTATAAAACGTTTAGTAAAAAAGCATGATTCTTGCTACTAAGATTATAAATAAAATCCTGCATACACATATAGGAAACAAAATTCACAATTTAACTTAAACTTACTTCTACTAATAAAGAAGTCCCCATACATTAGGTTCTGCTATTTTAACATGAATCGACTACTAAATAATAATTAGACCAAAAAAGATTCTTCTATGATAAAATCAAACAAACGTTACTATAATTTATTCTACACCTTTTTGTTATCTTCTCCCCCAATAGAAAAACAGAATAAAAAATAGAAAAGTATCATGTTACAACCAAAACTCTGTATTTATTCAGTTTTAAATTATCTGCATTAAAAAAGTAAAAAAATAGGACACAGAAAAGATAAAAACATTCTTTGAAATTTCTGATGTAGGATTCAAAAAACATTGATTCTTGCTTTTCTCTGAAACAGAAATGAACATAAACAAATATTTAGAACAAAATCCAGAATAGTAAATTTCATTAATAAACAACTATGATAAAGGAACTATTATTCACTACAATTATAGTAGGAAGTTTTTTATCCTGCCAAAATAAGCCTAACGCTACATGGGTAAGTACAACATTAAACGAACCATGGAAAATACAAACTCCTATAACATGTTATTCTATAGAAGAAAAAAAAGCTGATATAATTATCAACACTTCTGATACAAAACAGACAATAGAAGGATTCGGTACTTGTTTTAATGAACTTGGATGGCTATCGTTAAATAAATTAGACATTACAGTTCGAGAAAGTATCATGAAAGAACTATTCGCACCCGGTGTTGGAGCAAACTTTACAATATGCCGGATGCCTATAGCTGCCAATGATTTCTCAATGGACTGGTACTCATACAATGAAACACCTAACGACTTTGCCATGAATAACTTTTCAATAGAGCATGATAAGAAAACCCTTATCCCGTTTATAAAATCCGCCTTGAAATACCAACCAGAACTAAAAATTTGGGCCTCACCATGGTGTCCACCATCATGGATGAAATATAATAAACACTACGCAAGCGTATCAACATCAAGAATGTTACGCATCTGGAAGGATCGTCTGAAAGAAGGAGAAAGTACATATTTAAGCCGCATTGTAGATAACGGTTTAGCCGAGGACAAAGAAGGGAAAGAAGGTACCGATATGTTCATCCAAGATGATACTTATTTTAAAGCATACGCCTTGTATTTTTCAAAGTTTATAGATGCCTACAAAAAAGAAGGAATAGATATTTTTGCCGTAATGCCTCAGAATGAATTTAATTCGGCTCAAATATTTCCAAGCTGTTGTTGGACCTCCCAAGGATTAGCTACTTTTATCGGGAAATATTTAGGTCCCACTATGTCACAAAAAAATATACAAATCATGTTTGGAACTGTAGAACGTGCAAACTTAGCTCTTGTTGACACTATTTTACAAGATCCAGATTGTGCACGCTATGTCATTGGGGTTGGATTTCAATGGGCTGGTAAAGACGCTTTACCTAAAATCGCTGCTAAATACACTAATTTGAAATTTTATCAAACAGAACAAGAGTGCGGAGATGGGAAAAATAATTGGGAAGGTGCAAATCATTCTTGGAATTTAATGAAACATTATTTAAAGAATGGCGTAAACGTATATGAATACTGGAATACTTCTTTAATAAATGGAGGGGTTAGCCGCTGGGGATGGGCTCAAAACTCTTTAATTGTCGTGGATAAAGATGGTAAATCTTTCAAATACACCCCTGAATATTACATTATGAAACATATAAGTCATTATGTTCTTCCTGGAGCAAAAAGAATTGAAACCTCTGGCGAATATAAAGATGTTTTAGCATTTATCAATCCTAATAATAGTATTATTGTTATTATTGGGAATGATAATCCAACAGACAAAGTGGTAAATTTTAAAATCAACAATATGGTTTACTCACCAATGATAAAAGCAAACTCTATAAATACATTTACGATTAAACAAGAATAAAGATTAGAAAAGAAATATATAGAAAAGGTTCAATCAAAGACTTCTTTCTAATAACATCTTATAGGAGGGAAAACTTCTCTCCTATTTTTAACCTATAATTATCGTCCTTCATTTATTAATCAAAAGAATGTCATATAATAGCAGAAAATGCATACTTATTCGAGTATGTATTGGCTAATTTTGAACCAAATAAAAACTATATAGTATGAAAAATTTATTTGTATTAATCTTAATCTTATTATTTATGCTACCCTCATCAGGAAAAGCAACAAACAACACCATGATTAGCCTTGATTTATCAAAATGTAAATGGGAATTCAAGGAGTTAAATCAAAAAGACTGGATGAAAGCAACTGTACCAGGAACCGTTCATACAGATTTATTTAATATAGGTAAAATACCTGATTTATACTACAGAAACAACGAGCATAAACTTCAATGGGTTGGAGAAAAAGACTGGGAGTATAAAACACACTTCACCATCACAGAAGAAATGCTTCAAAAAGATGTTGTAGAGATAATTTTTTACGGACTTGATACATATACAAATATAAAAATTAACGACTACGAAGTCCTATCTACCAATAACTTTTTCCGGACTTATAAATTAGATTGCAAACAATGGCTAAAAAAAGGAGAAAATATTATCCATATAGTATTTAAATCTGCAGAGAAAGTAACAAATGACCTTAAAAAGAAATCATATTTGAAGGATGATAGCAAATATATATTTGCTCGTAAACCAGCATATCATTTTGGATGGGACTGGGGACCTATATATTTAACATCCGGAATTTGGCAACCTATTATCATAAAAGCCTGGAATAAAGCACAAGCAGAAAACATACAAATCAAACAGGTTTCATTATCTCCTGATAAAGCCGAACTAATGAACATAATAGAACTAAGATCTACTGCTTACCAAAGAGCCGAAATAAGACTTACTTGTATAGAAACGGGACAAACTGTTAATGTAAGCGAACGCTTACAATATGGTCAAAACTATATATATATACCTCTAACAATAGCTAATCCAAAACTTTGGTGGACTAAAGGATTAGGCGATCAAAACTTATATCACTTCAATGTAGAAGTTTATATAAAAGGTGAACATGTCTCTTCACTCGATGGATACACAGGATTAAGAACAATAAAAATTATTCAGGAAAAAGATGAATCAGGAGAATCCTTCCTATTTGAACTTAATGGAGAACGAATTTTTATCAAAGGAGCAGATTATATCCCTCAGGACATGTTTATACCAAGAGCTACTCAACAAGATTATGAGGGTGTAATCAAACAAGCTGTTGACGCAAATATGAATATGCTTAGAGTTTGGGGAGGAGGATTCTTTGAAAAAAATCTTTTCTATGAATTATGTGACGAAAACGGATTGCTCGTTTGGCAAGATTTTATGTTTGCTTGCGCCATGTATCCTGGTAATGAAGAATTTATCAATAATGTAAGACAAGAAACAATTGATAATGTTAAACGTCTGAGAAACCATCCATGCATCGCTTTATGGTGTGGAAACAATGAAAACCTAATTGGATGGAATGATTGGAACTGGCAAAAACCATACAGCAAAGAAACAGCAGCTCAAGTTTGGTTTGATTATGAAAAGGTATTCCATCAACTACTACCGGAAATAGTACATCAATACGATGAAGGGAGATTCTATTGGCCCTCATCTCCTCTTTTTGGATGGGGATATGACGTAAGCAGTGCTGGAGATTCTCATAACTGGGGAGTCTGGCATGGACAAGACCCATTTGAGAAATTAGCAGATCCCACACAAATTCCACGTTTCATGAGTGAGTTCGGCTTTCAAAGCTGCCCCGATTTAAATTCAGTAAAACAATTCACTCTTCCTGAAGATCGAGATATTTCTTCAGAAGTAATGAAAACCCATCAAAAACATCATATCGGATATCCTGTTATTGACAAATATATGCATTGGTACTATAAAACACCTAAAGACTTTGAAAGTTATCTTTACGTATCTCAAGTAATGCAAGGTTGGGGAATGGAATTTGGTATCGGAGTTCATCGCCGTAACCGTCCACATTGTATGGGAACATTATACTGGCAAATAAACGATTGCTATCCAGTTTGTTCATGGGCAAGCATTGACTATTATGATAGTTGGAAAGCAATGCATTATAAGGTAAGAGATTTATATAAAGATTTAGTTGTATCATTAGCATCAGATTCAACTAAAAAACAAGTTGAATTGTACTTAATCTCTGATAAACTGCAGGATACAAATGGAATACTTAAAATTTACCTTCAAAATTTCAATGGAGAAAAAGTATATTACGAAGAAAAAGAAATAATAGTCAAAGCTAACCAGGTAGAAAAGATTTCATCTTTCGATATATCATCCATATTAAAAGGATTACCAAAGAATCAAAGCGTCATGACTGCAGAATTATTTGTAAATGATTCATTAGCATCAAAATCAAATTATTATTTTGTACTACCAAAGGATTTATCTCTATCAAACCATAAAATAAAAACCAAAGTTGATAAAGAAAATAATGGATATAAAATAACTCTTTCTACAAAAAAGTTAGTTAAAGATTTATATGTATCATTCCCTGGCTATCTAGGCAACTTTACAGATAATTATTTTGACCTCTTGCCTGGAGAGAAAAAAATTATTTACTTTAAAACCGATAAAATAATTCCACAAGCCAATAAAAGATTACAATTATTCTCTTTAGAAGATTCCTACTGAAAATACAACGTGGACAGCCTATAAATATAAGCTGTCCACATGCATACAATAAAATACAACAATTATCACAATGAATTACCAAGAAGAAATCACCCCATTAACCGACAATGATCTTTTTATATTATTAGATAGAAAAGACCTAAAATTTAAGTACCCAATCCATTATCATTCTGATTATGAGCTCAACTTAGTAATGCACACCAATGGAAAACGAATTGTAGCTGATCAAGAAAGTAATTTTACATCAATGGATATGGCCTTAATAGGACCTAATCTACCACATGCCTGGAGAGTGGATTCCATACATGGAAACCACGAAGTAACCATTCAATTTTCTGAGAAGATTTTGAAATCGTTTTGTATGGATAAAAATTTATTCTCTCCTATAAAAAAAATGCTTACAGATGCGCAAAGAGGAATTCAATTTTCAGACAAAACAATTATTGACATACAAGAAAATATTAAACATTTCTGTTACTCTAAAGGATTTCAGTCAGCTATAGATTTTCTCTCATTATTAAATTACCTAGCCGAATCAGACTATACTATAATAATAGAGAGCCCATTAGATATACAGACATTTATACGTGAATCACGAAGCAGGCGTATAGAAAAAGTATGCAATTATATCAATAGCCATATAACAGACAAAATATATCTAAAAGATTTGGCAGATCTTGTACACATGTCTGAATCTGCCTTTAGTCATTTCTTTAAACGTAAAACCAACTTAAATGTAATTGATTATATTCTCAATATCAGAATATCCAAAGCATGTATATTACTATTAAATTCGTCTAACTCTGTATTAGAAATAAGTTACGAATGCGGATTCAATAACGTATCAAACTTTATTCGTATTTTTAAAAAGAAGAAAGGCCTTACTCCTACTGATTACCGTTTATACATTCAGCAAAACATGGTAAAAAGATAATATTACTTCATAACTAACAATATACTTAATGCCATGATAAAGAAAATTATAGGATTATATATTTTATTCTTAACTACCAATTGGAATATATACGCACAATTATTCCAAACCCCAATCTATTTAAATGAAAACAAGTCTATTGAAGAACGCATTGAAGATGTCTTGTTTAGATTAACACTTGAAGAAAAAATAGATCTGATTCATGCACAATCTAAATTTAGTTCTTCAGGAGTTCCCAGGCTAGGTATCCCTGATGTATGGTGTACAGATGGACCACATGGTATACGCCCAGAAGTTTTATGGGATGAATGGGAACAAGCAAAATGGACAAATGACTCATGTACAGCCTTTCCTGCATTAACTTGTCTAGCTGCAACTTGGAATCCAGAAATGGCCCAATTATACGGAAAAAGCATTGGCGAAGAAGCACGCTACAGAAATAAATCTGTTTTATTAGGTCCAGGAGTGAATATTTATCGAACACCTTTGAATGGAAGAAATTTCGAATATATGGGTGAAGACCCTTTTTTAACCAGCAAAATGGTAGTACCTTATATCCAAGGCATACAAAGCAATGGGGTGGCTGCTTGCATCAAACACTATGCACTTAACAATAATGAATCACATCGTCACACTACCAATGTTATTATCAACGAACGAGCTTTACATGAAATTTATTTACCCGCATTTAAATCAGCAGTCCTAGAAGCCAATGTATGGAGCATTATGGGAGCTTATAATTTATATAAGGACCAATATTGTTGCCATAATGAATATCTATTAAATAAAATCTTAAAAAAAGAATGGGGATTTGACGGAGTTGTTATAAGCGACTGGGGAGGTACACACAATACTTTACAAGCTATTACAAATGGATTAGATTTAGAATTTGGCAGTTGGACAAATGGATTAAATTCCGGAAGTGAAAATGCTTATAACAATTATTATCTCGCATATCCTTATTTACAACTCATTAAATCAAAAAAGATAAGCATTGAAGAATTAGACGAAAAAGTACGTCGTGTTTTACGATTAATTTTTCGAACAACCATGAATCAAAAACGTCCATACGGTTCATTTGCTTCTCCTGAACATTTTGAAGCTGCACGTAAAATAGGAGAACAAGGTATCGTATTACTTCAAAATAAAAATAATATACTTCCCCTTAATTTAAAAACTCCAAAAGTCATAGCTGTAATAGGAGAAAATGCCATCAAAATGATGACTGTAGGAGGTGGAAGTTCGTCATTAAAAGCTCATCATGAAATATCTCCCCTTGAAGGATTAAAAAAACGATTAAAAGACCAAGCTCAAATCATATATGCACGCGGTTATATAGGAGATGACAATGGAGAGTATAATGGCGTTACAACAGGACAAAACTTACAAGAAAAACGTTCTGTGAATGAATTAATAGTAGAAGCCGTAAAAATTGCTCAGACCGCCGATTATGTAATTTTTATTGGAGGGCTAAACAAAAGTGAAGGACAAGATTGCGAAGGAACAGATCGCACTAATTTAAAACTTCCTTATGAACAAGATAAAGTAATTCAGGAATTAGCTAAAGTCAACAAGAATCTTATCGTTATAAATATATCAGGAAATGCTGTATCAATGCCATGGGTGAACAATGTTCCTGCAATAATACAAGCATGGTATCTAGGAAGCGAAGCAGGTAATTCACTTGCTGCAATATTAACCGGCGATATTAATCCTTCAGGAAAGCTCCCGTTTACATTTCCTCAAAAATTAGAAGACGTTGCTGCGCACAAACTTAATTCATACCCTGGAATAAAACGTAAAAATAGTAATATTTTTGACGAAGAATATAAGGAGGGTATATTTGTAGGATATAGATGGATTGAAAAAGAAAATATTAAGCCTCTATTCGCTTTTGGACATGGGCTTAGCTAGACAACCTTTAAATATGGTAAAGTTAGCCTCAGTCAAGAATCAATGAAAGAAAATGAAAGAATTACCATTAGTTTACCAATAACAAATATCGGTTCTCGGGAAGGTTACGAAGTAGTTCAGCTTTACATTTCAGATAAAAAGTCATCGTTGCCCCGTCCTATTAAAGAATTAAAAGGGTTTAAGAAAGTTAGATTATCAGCAGGAGAGACTAAAACTGTTTCTTTTGTAATTGATAAAACTGCTCTTAATTTCTTTGATGACTCTCAACATAAATGGATAACTGAACCAGGTAAGTTTGAAGCTATTATTGGATCTTCTTCTGAAGATATAAGAGCTAAAGTTACTTTCGTCCTAAAATAGTACAAATTTGTAATGTTACATTCTATTAGAGGCTCAAAATGAAAAACAGAAATAGGTTTACTTATAATCTATAAGTGAAAACATAAAAATCTCCTACTTTTAGCCTTATAAGTGAAACAAAAAAGCTAAATTTCTAAGTTTCAATCTATAAGATTTTTACTTTTTCAATTTTATTTTGAGCCTCTATTTGTTTGCATCTTGCGAAGTATCTTCGGGAACTGCCAGAAGAAAAGCAATGTGCAACAGATGGCAGCCGTAGCATCCGAAACTGCTTCGGCCATAAATACGCCTTCCACGCCACAGAAGCGAGGCAGAACCAGAGCAAGAGGCACCAGCAAAATAACCTTACGCAGCAAAGCTATAAAAATAGAAATCCGTGCCTGACCAAGGGCTACAAACATATTCTGGCAGGCGCGCTGCAAACCAAAGATTGTCATTCCAGCCAGGAAGAGCGGCAGCACATGCTCTACGGTGGCTATCAACTCCGGATCGCTCGTAAATGCCGAAGCGACTACCGTAGGGAAACAAATCATCAGCAACATCAGGACAAAATTGAAAGAGAACATTACCGTCAGTACAATACGGAAACAGTCTTTCACCCGCTGGCGGTCACCATGTCCGTAGTTGTAGCTGGCCACCGGCACAAAACCTTGGGCAAAACCTGTAAGTGGCACACTGACCAGCTGCATGGCACTCTGTAAAATAGCCAGGGCTCCTACATATATATCGCCAAATTTCTCCAGACTGCCGTTCAACACAAATCCTACCAGGCTCTCTGTACTGGCCATAATGAAAGGAGATACCCCCAAAGCCAACATTCCACCGACGATACGGCGATCGAATTTCAGGTAACATTTTTGCAAACGCAAAGAGGCACGGTCGGAACATAGAAAGCCCAACACCCACCAAGCACTGCATGCCTGCGAAAGAATAGTGGCCAGTGCCGCTCCTTTTACGCCCATATCAAACCAGAAAATAAAAATCGGATCGAGCACGATATTCAGCAAGGCCCCAATCAAGACGGAATACATTGCAATGTTTGGGCGCCCCTGTGAATTGATGAACGTATTGAGTCCGGTAGAGATTTCCACAAACAAGGTACCCAGCAAGTACACTGAAAGATAATCTTCTGCGTAGGGGAGTGTAACGGCAGATGCCCCCGCAAACCGCAGGATAGGCTCCATAAACAAATAGGATACCAGCGAAGTCAGCACAGTAAACAGAATCAGCAGCATGAAACCGTTGCCTAAGAATTTCCCCGCACGCACCCGGTCGCCTTGTCCCAGTGCCATGGCAGCCAGCGGCGCACCTCCGGCTCCCACAATAGCCGAAAAAGAAGAAATCAGAATTACAATAGAGGTGGTCACTCCTACTCCCGCCAATGCATTTGTCCCGATTTCCGGTATATGACCGATATAAATACGGTCTACTATATTATATAGGAGATTGACGAACTGCGCGGCCACTGCCGGTAAAGCCATTTTGAAAATGAGAGGAAGCATCCGCTCCGTTCCCAGGCGTTCTTCGTACTGATTGTTCATTCTTGCTGCCATAGGTATTCTACAAAACGGCTGCAAAGTTACGAGTTTTTCGGGAGAGAAAGGGGAAAATGTAATTGAAAAGAAATAACCCTGCCTCCGGATTTGATTTACATCAACAAATTGGCCTTTTACAAGAAAAACATGCTATAAAACATATTTTGTAAAGAAAAAAGGCCTATATTTGCAGTGTAAAAAGAAAGGCTAAAAGAAAAAGCCAATAAAAAGTTTTCAAGGTAAATAAGGTAACAAGTACAACGGCCGGCTGGGAAGTCCGCTAAGAAGATTTAATTAAACTAACTAAAAAAGAAAGGGTAACAATTATGAAAAAGGTAAAAAACATTTTCCACAAGATTGCAAATGCAGATCCAATGATCTGGGGTTATGTAATGCTGAATGACGAAAGACGCAAATAAAACTGCGACGCTGACAAGTTCAGCATTTTAAAGACGAATCTGATAAATGCCGAAAGGCTTCTCGTAAATATTCTGACGAAAAAGCGGTTAGACTTCTAACCGCTTTTTTTATTTCCCATTTGTCCGTATCTTTGCATGAATCTCTAAACACAATGACAGATGACTCCTACCCTGATAGATACCGACAACCCCGAATTTCAGAATGCACTGAAACTCATCCAATACACCCGCCAATCGATCTTTCTGACCGGAAAAGCGGGAACGGGTAAGTCTACATTTCTGAAATACGTCTGCCAGCATACCAAAAAGAAATATGTGGTACTGGCTCCTACGGGTATTGCGGCCATCAATGCGGGTGGCAGTACCCTGCACAGTTTTTTCAAGCTCCCGTTTCATCCGCTCCTGCCCGATGACCCGAAGTTTCAGGGGCGAAAACTGAAAGATTTTCTGAAGTATTCTTCCGACCACCGGAAACTTATTCAGAACATCGAGCTCATCATCATCGATGAAATTTCCATGGTGCGGGCCGACATCATCGACTTTATCGACAAGGTGCTTCGCACGTACTCTCATAACTTACGTGAGCCGTTCGGTGGAAAACAGCTGCTGTTAGTGGGCGACGTATTCCAACTGGAGCCGGTAGTAAAAAGTGACGAACGGGAGATTTTGAACCGTTTTTATCCGAATCCGTATTTCTTCTCAGCTAAAGTGTTCCAGGAGATGGAGCTGGTATCCATCGAACTCACCAAGGTATACCGGCAAACAGACCAGGTATTCGTCAGCGTGCTCGACCATATCCGGACCAATACTGCCGGAAATGCGGATTTACAACTATTGAACACCCGTTATACGCCGACACCTCCTTGCCCGGAAGAGAATGATTTGCACATCACGCTGGCCACCCGGAGGGACAACGTAGATTATATCAACGAAAAAAAACTCAACGAACTGCCAGGAGAACCGGTCACATTAAAAGGAGAAATACATGGAGAATTCCCTGAAAGCAGCCTCCCTACCCTGATGGAACTGGTCATCAAGCCGGGAGCACAGGTGATTTTCATCAAGAACGACCAGGAAAAACGCTGGGTGAACGGTACCATCGGTACGGTATCAGGCCTTTCGGAAGACGGTACCATCTATGTAATAACGGAAGACGGAAGTGAATTCGATGTACACAAGGAAAGCTGGAGCAACATCCGCTACCGATATAACGAGACGGAAAAGAAAATAGAAGAAGAGGAATTAGGCACATTTACACAATACCCCATCCGACTGGCCTGGGCCATCACCGTACACAAGAGTCAGGGGCTGACTTTCAACCGGGTAGTTATCGACTTTACGGGAGGAGTTTTTGCCGGAGGACAAGCTTATGTAGCCCTGAGCCGCTGTACCTCATTGGACGGCATCCAGTTGAAGCGGCGGATTTCGCACGCAGATGTGTTTGTCCGACCGGAAATTGTCAGCTTTGCCCAGCGCTTCAATGACAACCAGACATTTGAAAGGGCCATGAAGCAGGCACAGGCAGACATTCAATACGTAGCCTCTGTAAAAGCTTTCGACAAAGGCAATTTCGCCGAATTCTTAGAAGCTTTCTTTAAGGCCATTCACAGCCGCTATGACATTGAAAAACCGTTGATACAGCGTTTTATCCGCCGGAAATTAGGCATCATCAACCGGTTAAAGGAAGAAAACCGATTGCTGAAGGAGCAAATGCAACAACAGCGGCAGAATTTGCAGAAGTACGCCCGGGAATATTACCTGATGGGAAACGAATGCATCACTAAGGCACACGACCCGAGGGCGGCACAGGCCAACTATGACAAGGCCCTGGAGCTGTATCCGGAATATGTGGATGCCTGGGTACGAAAAGGAGTGACCTTCTTTGATGAAAACCAAATGGAAGAAGCTGAAGAATGCCTGAATCGTGCCGTACAACTACGGCCACAGGACTTCAAGGCAGTATACAACCGAGGAAAACTTCGTCTGCTGACCGGAAAAACGGAAGAAGCGCTCTCCGATTTGGACAAGGCTACCAGCCTGAAGCCGCAGCATGCTGGTGCGCATGAATATTTTGCTGAAGCACTCGAAAAAAGCGGAAAGGAAATAGAAGCTGCCATTCACTATCGAATTGCAGAAGAACTACGAAAGAAAAAGAAATAATTTTCTTATTTTTGCGTTCATACGAAGTCAAATCTTCGTAAATAACGCCATGTTACTTAAATTATATTCTAAAAACAACCGACCGGAAGACCTGCAGCGCATAGTAGACATTCTGAACGATGGGGGTATCATTATCTACCCCACAGACACGGTGTACGCATTAGGCTGTCATGCGCTGAAGGAACGCCCCATTGAGCGTATCTGTAAACTGAAAAATATCGATCCGCGCAAGAATAATTTATCCATTATCTGTTACGACCTGAGCAACATCAGCGAATATGCTCGCGTGAGTAATGCCACTTTCAAACTGATGAAACACAATCTGCCCGGTCCGTTTACCTTTATCCTGAATGCGGACAGCCGTCTGCCTAAGATTTTCCGCAACCGGAAGGAAGTGGGTATCCGTGTACCCGACAATGCCATCATCCGTGAAATCTGCCGGTTGCTCGATGCACCGATTCTGACGACCACTCTGCCGTTAGAGGAAGGAGAAGACATTGAATACATCACTGAACCGGAACTGATTGACGAAAAGTTTAGAGAGAAAGTAGACCTTATTATTGACGGAGGTACGGGAGGTATTGAACCTTCTACCGTCATAAATTGTTGTGATGATGTACCTGAAATTGTCCGACAAGGCAAGGGGATATTAAATGAATGATTAACTATAAAAATTTAATTCACATTACACATGTTACTTACATTATTACAAGCTACAGCACAAGCAAGCAATACTGCTTCAAAAATTAACGTAGAACAGCTGCTGGACAGACTGCTCAACTGGGGAATCGAGGTTGGAAAAGACATCCTGGCTGCCATTATCATCTACATCGTCGGCCGGTTTATCATCAAACAAATCAGCCGACTGGTCAGCAAAATTCTGGAAAAACGTAAACTGGAAATCAGTGTACAAACTTTCTTAAAAAGTCTGCTCAGCATACTTCTGAACCTGATCTTAGCATTTGCCATCATCAGCAAATTAGGAGTGGAAACCACTAGCTTTGCTGCAATCTTAGCTTCTGCCGGTGTGGCAATCGGTATGGCATTGTCCGGAAACCTGTCTAACTTCGCCGGAGGATTAATCATCTTAGTATTCAAACCCTTCAAAGTAGGAGACTACATCGACGGACAAGGTGCCAGCGGAACAGTAAAAGAAATTCAGATTTTCCACACCATTCTGGCTACGGTAGACAACCGAATTATTTACGTACCGAACGGTGCTCTGAGCAGCAATGCCATTACCAATTACAGCAAACAAGACATGCGCCGCGCTGAATGGATATTCGGAGTGGAATACGGAGAAGATTATGAAAAAGTAAAAGCTGTACTGGAGCGAATCATTGCGGCCGATGAACGAATCCTCACGACTCCAGCTCCATTTATCGGACTGGGAGCTTTGTCTGCCAGCAGTGTAGATATTAAGGTACGTGTGTGGACCAAGACCGAAAACTACTGGGATGTGTATTTTGACATGAATAAAATCGTATACGACACATTCAACAAAGAAGGTATCGGATTCCCGTTCCCGCAACTGACCGTACACCAGGCAAAAGACTGATAAGCATATATCACTCCATAAAAAAAACTTCCACCAAGGGAAAATCCTTTAGTGGAAGTTTTTTTATATCTATCAAAAAGATGATTTATTTACGGTCTGCTTTCAAACGGTCGGCCATTGCCTTAGCCAATTCCTTAGCCTGTGCATAATTGTCGGCCTTCATGCTCTGCTTCATTTCTACCGGGTTACCTACTACTTCAAATTTCAGTTTTTCAGTAAACTCACCCAATTTCTTCACTGCTGCACTAGCCCAGGTGAACGAACCGAAGTAACCAAACAGACGGTTCTTCATTTCACGAGCGGCTACCTTACTCAACAGAGATTCCATTTCAGGATACAAATGCATGTTATAAGTAGTACAGCCTGCTATCAAAGCTTTATACTTAAAAATGTCGGCCAAGATATAAGAATGATGCGTATGAGAAACATTGTGCAGAATGATATTCTTGATGCCTTGTGCACTCAGTTCTTCTGCAATAGCCTCAGCCAGTTCTTCTGTATTACCATACATGGTTCCATACACAATCACTACACCTTCTTCACCTTCATAGCGGCTCAGCTTGTCATACATATCTACCACTTGCGGAATGCATTCTTCCCATACCGGTCCATGAGTCGGACAGATTGTCTTGATAGGCAGTCCTCCACATTTCTGTAAAGCTTTCTGTACCGGATTACCGAACTTACCTACGATATTAGCATAGTAGCGGCGCATTTCATTCCAATAAATATCAGTATTGATGTTACGGTCGATGCATCCTCCGTTCAATGCTCCGAAACAGCCGAAAGCATCTCCAGAGAACAGGATACCTTCTGTTTCATCAAAAGTTACCATTGTTTCCGGCCAGTGTACCATGGGCACCAGATAGAAGCGAAGGCTATGATGTCCCAGTTTCAGGAAATCTCCATCACCTACCACATAACGTTCACCTGTTACTCCATAATATCCTTCTACCATTTCGAAAGTCTTCTTGTTACCTACCAATACGATTTCAGGATAGTATTTCTTAATCAGAGCAATTGAACCAGAATGGTCAGGCTCCATGTGATTTATAATCAAATAATTGATTTTACGGTCTCCGATAACACTGCGTATCTTTTTAATATATACTTCAAAGAAAGCCACATCTACCGTATCGACCAATGCGACCATATCGTCATCAGCAATCAGGTAAGAGTTATAAGACACGCCATAAGGAAGTGGCCACAAATTTTCAAACAAAGCTTTTGTACGGTCGTTCACACCGACATAATGAACTTTACCTTTAATTTCCATTGAATCCTAACTAATTTAAAAATTTGATATTATATTGTTTCCTTTTTTACTTCTTCATAGAATTTTCCCTGCCAGGTATCTCTTTCCTGAAGGCGACGCTGCATACGAACGGCAAATTCGTAATTTTTAATGCCCCAGTCTGGAGCTATCAGCAATTCCTTGGGAGACTGCGAAACGAAACGTTCCAGCACAAGATCCGGACGTACACGCTCGAGATAATCTATCACAAGATCAATATATTCATCTACCTCGTACAAATGAAAATCTTCAGGGCACAACTCATATTCATGTGCCATCCGTGTACCACGCACCAGCTGCAACTGATGCATTTTCAGCGTTGTCAAAGGAAGTTCAGACACCTGTCGTGCCTGACGGATGATAGCTTCATGATTTTCTCCCGGAAGTCCTAAAATCACATGACCTCCCACACGTATCCCTCTTTCTGCTGTACGTTTTACGGCATCCACCGTACATTCAAAAGTATGTCCCCGGTTTATTCGTTGCAAAGTATGATTATCCGTACTTTCAATACCATATTCCACTAAAAGAAAGGTTCGCCGATTCAACTCTTCCAGATAATCCAGCAATTCTTCGGGCATACAATCGGGACGCGTACCTATAACGAGTCCGACAACTCCTTCTACCCGTAATGCCTCTTCATACATCCGACGCAGCTTGTCCAGCTCTGCATACGTATTTGTATAGGCTTGAAAATATGCCAAAAACTTCATTTCCGGATATTTTCTGGCGAAAAACTCTTTTCCTTCCTCCAACTGCTGCGTAACAGACTTGTCTGTCCGACAATAAGCCGGATTAAAGGTCTGGTTATTGCAATAGGTACATCCTCCATATCCTTTTACACCATCTCTATTCGGGCAAGTAAATCCCACATTCAATGAGATTTTTTGCACCCTAAAAGGAAAATGAAGGGCCAAAAACCGGGCAAAATCATTGTATCGTGTACGTTCTCCCATGAGTTTACAAATTCCTCGCAAAGATAAGGTTTTTCAGTTACTTTTCCCAGTCTTTATCTGTACAAGAAATGTAAAAACATATACGAAAACAAAGAGACACAAAAAAGGCTGCCACAGTATTTACCTGCAACAGCCTTCAGACTACATTATTTCAATAAAAAAAGAATTATTCTGATTCACTCAAAGTAGCAATACTTACACGGTTCCAATCCGGTTCTGAGAACATAGATCCTACACCCTGACCTTCAGCTGTGATACGTGAAGCACTAATTTTATACTTACTTATCAACATATTCTTTACAGCTTCCGCACGCTGCTTAGCTACACGTGCATTTACTTCGGCACTACCTTCTGGAGAAGCGTATCCCTTGATAGATACCGTACTCTTCGGATTATTCTTCATATAAGTTGCAATACGCTCTACATTAGGCACCTGATCAGTACTGATTGTGGTCTTTCCCTGACGGAACGTAACAACTGATTCCAGTGACTTGGAATGTGTGTTCTGAATAATAGTTTCTACCTGCTTAGGTGCATTACGCAAGTCTGTTAATTCTTTTTCCAAACGTGCATTTTCTGCATCCTTTGCTCCTAAAGCTTCATCTTTACGAGCATTTTCTGCACGCAAGGCATTAATCGTCTCATTCAGAGAATTCACCTCAGCCTGATTGTATGGCTTCTGAATAGTCATATAGTGCTTTCCGTTGCTGCTTGCGAAACGATAAGTTACTCCAGCCAAAATTTCAATCTTCGACTTGTTTACGTTCAGTTGTTGTGCACGGTCGCCATCCATTCTGTAAACAATAGCCGGACGTACATTCACAGCCCATGCTTTTTTCTCACCCAGGTTAAAGTTAAAGCTGGCACCAAAACGGCTTACCATATAAGAGCGGTCAGCGCCCATACTTGAGTTCACAAAATCATGTCCCCAACCAAATCCAGCAATACCTTCAACTTCGAATAATCTGGGTTCACCATTATATCCCCCAAAAAGATTATTCAAGTTAATCTTACCCAATACGCCTAAATTCAAATCATCAAAAGCTGTTTTGCTGAAAGACGTATTGATACCTGTCAATCCTTCGAAAGAAACACCTAACACCGGAGTAATCTGTTTTCCTAATTCAATGCCAGTTTCAGCACGCATATTAGGCCAAAATGCAGAATGAGCTGTAGGAGTAGTCACTCCACCTTTCACACCCACATACCAATTATCCAAGAAACGAGTTCCTTCATACGCTTTTTGTGCATTCACAGAAAGAGCAGATACAGCTAACGCTGCTACTAAAAAACTTACCTTTTTCATTTTTTCATTCAAAAACTTTAATACCTAATTATTTTATCAATCTCGATGACTTAATAACTACCATATCGAACATTTTGTTTTCACAACCGCGCACATTAACATCTATTAAGCATTATCAAACCCAATGAACCATAGCCTAAGTAGTTGATTCTAAGCAGATAGAAATTAGGAGAACTCTCCAAGAAGAATTAAGAAAAAGAAGAAACAAAAAAGGTGTCCTGATTACTCAGAACACCTTTTTTGTTGGGCTACTCGGACTCGAACCAAGAAAAACAGGACCAGAATCTGTTGTGTTACCATTACACCATAGCCCAAAATCAGAGAACGATTGTCATCTTTTTGTTTTGACGGTGCAAAGGTACAACTTTTTTGGAACATACAAAGCATTTCAGCATTTTTTTCTTTCAAAAAACATATTTTTCTTCTTTTTGCTGCATCTTTCAAGTAAAAATTTTCGGATATACAGAAAACCAAGTATATTTGTCCTATGTTATAATAGAACTTTATTTTCAATTTTAAAATAGGAATAATCAAAAGAATGAACGAAACAACGACTTTAATAGAAAAAATCATTGAAGGAATTCAAGAGAAAAAAGGCAAGCAAATCGTAGTAGCTGATTTAAACGAAATAGAAGATACCATCTGTAAATATTTTATCATTTGCCAGGGAAACTCACCCAGTCAGGTATTGGCAATTGTAGATTCCATCAAAGAACATGTAAGAAAAGAGACCGGCACTAAAGCGTATGCTATAGACGGTCAAAGAAATGCACAATGGGTAGCTATGGATTATAGCGACGTTATTGTACATATTTTTTTGCCGGAAGTACGACATTTTTATAATCTGGAACACTTATGGGCAGATGCCAAACTGACCAACATACCAGATTTAGACTAATATATAATAAGGAAAGAGAAATATGAGTGATAACAATAAACCAAAAATCAATGTACCACGCTTTAATCTGACGTGGCTTTATGTCATTATTGCCTTGATTTTTGCCTTTCTCTATTTTTCTGGAGACGAAGGAAGTGCCACCAAAGAGGTGAACTATACCGAGTTTCAGGAAATGGTGTCCAAAGGCTATGCTGACAAAATCGTGGCATACGACAACAATGCGGTGGAAATGTATATCAAGCCAGACCACATTGTAGATGTATTCAAAAAAGATGCCAGCAAAGTTGGAAGAAGTCCTTCCATCAATGTACAGATAGGTTCCATGGAAGCTTTGGATAAGTTTCTGGATGAGCAGACCAAAGAAGGTAACTTTACCGGTTCTATCCAATACGAAAAGAAAAGTGACTATTTTAGCATAATCCTGTGGAACGTTCTGCCGTTTGTCTTCCTTATCGGTATCTGGATGTTTGCCATGCGCCGCATGGGTGGCGGAGGAGGCGCCGGAGGAGGCTCGAATGTATTTAATGTGGGAAGAAGCAAAGCACAGCTTTTTGAAAAAGGAACCAACCGCATTACATTTAAGGATGTTGCCGGACAAGCTGCTGCCAAACAGGAAGTACAGGAAATTGTAGATTTCTTGAACCAGCCGCAAAAATATACGGAACTGGGTGGAAAAATTCCCAAGGGTGCTCTACTTGTAGGCCCTCCGGGAACAGGTAAAACATTGTTAGCCAAAGCTGTAGCAGGTGAAGCCGATGTACCCTTTTTCTCTATTTCCGGATCAGACTTTGTAGAAATGTTTGTCGGTGTCGGTGCTTCTCGCGTACGTGATTTGTTCCGTCAGGCAAAAGAAAAGTCGCCTTGTATCATCTTTATTGATGAAATTGATGCTGTAGGCCGTGCCCGTGGCAAAAACCCAAGCATGGGAGGAAATGACGAACGTGAAAACACATTGAACCAGCTTCTGACAGAGATGGACGGATTTGGTTCAAACAGTGGAGTCATTATCTTAGCGGCAACCAACCGTGTAGATATTTTGGATAAAGCCTTACTACGTGCAGGACGTTTTGACCGACAAATATATGTAGACCTTCCTGACCTAAATGAACGAAAGGAAGTGTTTGGTGTTCATCTTAAACCTCTGAAGCTGGACAGCAACGTAGATGTGGATTTATTAGCACGCCAAACCCCTGGATTCAGCGGTGCAGACATTGCCAATGTATGTAATGAGGCTGCTCTTATTGCAGCACGCCATCAAAAGAAGAGTGTAGATAAAGATGATTTCTTAGCTGCAATCGACCGTATCGTAGGTGGTCTGGAAAAGAAAACAAAAGTTATGACTGCCGCCGAAAAACGTGCCATTGCACTTCACGAAGCAGGTCACGCCACTATCTCATGGTTCTTGGAACATGCCAACCCGCTGATTAAAGTAACGATTGTCCCAAGAGGACGTGCATTAGGAGCAGCATGGTATCTGCCTGAAGAACGACAGATTACCACCAAGGAACAAATGCTGGATGAAATGTGTGCCACATTAGGTGGACGTGCTGCTGAAGAAATTTTCATCGGACACATCTCCACCGGAGCAATGAATGACTTGGAAAGAGTCACCAAACAGGCTTACGGTATGATTGCATATGCAGGTATGAGTGACAAGCTTCCTAATCTCTGCTATTATAACAGCAATGAAGATTACAGCTTTACGAAACCTTACAGTGAGCATACAGCTGAGCTTATAGACCAGGAAGTACAGCACATGATTAATGAGCAGTACATGCGTGCAAAGGCCTTGCTGCAAGAACACAGTGAAGGCCACAACCAACTGGCACAGCTGTTAATTGACCGAGAAGTAATCTTTGCTGAAGATGTTGAAAAGATTTTCGGTAAACGTCCATGGACTTCCCGTTCGGAAGAAATTATGGCAGCCAATGAGCAGCTACCGAAAACCAAACAACTGGAAAACAAGCAGGAAAATACGGATGGTGAAAATAACTCTTCTAGTGAAGACAACAACCCTTCACAGGAAGAAAACCAGGAAAAAGAAGAAGCATAACCGAACAAAAACCTACTAACGTGAAAAATAACTTTATTCAACGAGCAATTACGGGAATAATCTTCGTAGGAGTACTTATTGGTTGTATTCTTGGAGGTCCTATCTCTTTCACCCTATTGTTTGCTCTGATTACAGCCCTGACCATTCATGAGTTCGGGAACATCGTGAGCAAACAACCGGATGTAGAGATAAACAAACCTATATGTATGTTGGCCGGTGTATTTCTGTTTTTCGGATTTGCCTATTTAGGTGTCATGCCTGGACAAACAGAAATACTGATTCCTTACTTATTTCTTATCATATACCTACTTGTCAGCGAGCTATATTTAAAGAAAAAGAATCCACTGAACAACTGGGCGTATGCCATGATGAGCCAAATCTACATCGCGCTTTCGTTTGCTATGTTAAACGTACTGGCCTATCATTCTATTGGAAATGAAGGAGAATTGTCAAATTATCAGGTACAGTACAACCCGATACTGCCGTTGTCAATATTTATTTTTACATGGATTAATGATACGGGAGCATATTGTACAGGTATGCTATTCGGAAAGCACCGCTTGTTTGAACGAATATCCCCTAAGAAATCATGGGAAGGTTCCATTGGTGGAGGAGTCTTCAGTATTATAGGTGCTATTGTAATGGCGCATTTCTTTCCGTTTATGCCAATCAGTATCTGGATAGGATTAGCCCTGACCGTGGTGGTATTCGGTACATTAGGCGATTTGACAGAATCGCTGCTTAAACGCACTATTGGAATAAAAGATTCAGGTAACATATTACCTGGTCATGGAGGCATGTTAGATCGCTTTGACAGCACCCTGATGGCGGTTCCGGCAGCGGTTGTTTATCTGTATATCATTTCTTTTATTGAATAATATAAGCAGAAAATTTATAACAGGTCCTTCAGTCTTACTGCAAGGACCTGTTGTATTTTTGAGATAAAAGTTCAACGATTTTTCCGGCTGCCCGTTCAGAAGCTCCTTCCTGTCCAAGAATTTTAATCAGCGCATCATAATTCTGCAACATTTGTTCACGAGCCATTTGCCCGGGTAGAATTGCTTCTAGTTGTTGTTTCACATTTTCTGCGGTCATACCATCAGCAACCAGTTCAGCCACCACTTCACGACCTGCAATCAGGTTGACCAAAGAAATATATTTTACTTTTAAAATATGCCGGCGTAAGAATGAAACCAGCTTTCCAGCAGCTGTATAATAACACACCACCTGAGGCACCCGGAACAAGGCTGTTTCGAGTGTAGCCGTACCACTGGTAACCAAAGCAGCTGTAGCATGACTCAGCAAGCTATATGTCTGACCAAATATAATTTTGGTATCAGCCCCCATATAAGCCTGATAAAATTCGGGAGATATTCCAGGAGCGCCCGCAATAACAAACTGATATTCTGTGTAGTTACGGGATGCTTGTATCATTCGCTGCAAATTATCCTTAATTTCCTGCTTACGACTACCGGCCAACAATGCAATAATCGGCTTCTTATCCAACCCGTTACGAAGGGTAAATTCCTCAAAACTCTCGGTATATCCCTGCTTAAAACAATGTACAGCATCCACACACGGATTTCCGACGTATTGAATAGGATAATTGTGCTTCTTGAAAAAATCCACCTCAAAAGGAAGTATAGAAAACAGTTCATCCACATCTCGTTTAATATTCTTGATGCGGTATTCCTTCCAAGCCCAAATTTTAGGAGAAATATAATAGAAGATAGGAATATTCGTATGCGCTTTTATATATTCAGCTATTTTCAGGTTAAACCCCGGATAATCCACCAAAATCAAGACATCCGGATTCCACTGAGCAATATCTTTCTTGCACAAATCCATATTACGAAAGATTGTCCGCAAATGAAGCAACACCGGGATAAATCCCATGTATGCCATATCCTTATAATGCTTGACCAGTGAACCTCCTGCAGCCGCCATCAAATCGCCTCCGAAAAAACGAAACTCGGCTTTGGAGTCTTTCGCTTGCAGTGCCTTCATTAAATTAGATGCATGCAAATCACCCGAGGCTTCACCTACAATTAAATAATATTTCATAGCCGCCAGTTCCAGTGATTCAATTGTTCCATCAAAGTATAAGCTGTTACATCTATCTGAGTAGGAGTAATGGCTACGTATCCATGATCCAATGCCCAATGGTCGGTATCTTGTGCCTCGGGTTCATCGTTCCGGTAAGAACCTGTAAGCCAATAATAATTCCCGCCTCTGGGATGAACAGACTTTACAAACTCATTTGTCCAGACTCCATCTGTTTGCCGACAAATACGCACTCCTTTCAGTTCCTTTACATCAGGAAAATTTACATTCAAGCAGGTTCCCACAGGCAATCCATGCTGTAAGACCTCTTCTACGATACGTTGTATATAAGGGAAAGTGGGTGTAAAATCAGCATCTTCCGCATGATTACAAAGAGAAAAACCGACTGAAGGTATTTTTTTCAGACATCCCTCTATAACAACTCCCATTGTACCTGAATAGTGTACATTGACAGAAGAGTTATCTCCGTGATTAATTCCTCCTATCACCATATCAGGCGTACGGGGTACCAAGTCGTGCAAGGCCAGTTTCACACAGTCCACAGGAGTACCCGTACAACTGTACAATGAAAATCCCGGTGCAGACTCTATCTTTTTACAACGAAGCGGATGCTCTGAAGTAATGGAACCGGAAGCTCCTGAACGTGGGCCAGAAGGTGCTACTACCATCAAATCGGCCATTGGCCTTAATACTTTTATCAGTTCCTGAATGCCTTTTGCGGCAAATCCATCATCATTCGACAACAACAGAAATGGTTTCTCTTTCATCATATCTTTATTATCCAAACTTTTATGAGTGTAAAGTTACAACAAATCTTAATCTTACCAAACCACATCATGCAATTAGCTAAAAATATATATCTTTGCCCGCGTGAAGTTATTAACAGATGAGGTGAGTTTTCAACACTTTCCCAAAAGTCATGGAATTTTAATTGAAACTATCGTCATTTATTAGTTACTTCGCAATCAGAATAAACTGATTAATATGGGAAAAATTATTGCTTTAGCCAACCAAAAAGGAGGTGTAGGCAAAACTACTACCACTATAAATTTGGCTGCATCTTTAGCTACTCTCGAGAAGAAAGTACTAGTGATTGACGCTGACCCTCAGGCAAATGCCTCATCCGGCCTTGGTGTAGATTTGAAAGACATCGACTGTTCAATCTATGAATGTCTGATCAATCAGGCTGACATACGGGAAGCGATTTATACAACCGATATTGACGGATTAGACATCATACCTTCTCACATTGACCTGGTGGGTGCTGAAATCGAAATGCTGAATTTGGAGAACCGTGAGAAAATCATGCGACGCGCGTTAGAGCCGATGAAAAGCGAATACGATTACATTTTGATAGACTGTTCTCCATCTTTGGGTTTAATTACCATCAATGCCTTAACAGCTGCCGACTCTGTAATTATTCCAGTACAATGTGAGTATTTTGCGCTGGAAGGTATCAGCAAGCTTTTAAACACGATCAAGATTATCAAGACAAAACTAAATCCTTCATTGGAAATTGAAGGATTCCTGCTGACAATGTTCGACTCGCGCTTGCGTCTGGCCAACCAGATATACGACGAAGTGAAAAGACACTTCCAGGAACTGGTTTTCAAGACCATTATTCAGCGTAATGTCAAACTAAGTGAAGCACCCAGCCACGGTATTCCTGCTATTCTTTATGATGCAGAATCAACCGGAGCTAAAAACCATTTGGCTTTAGCCAATGAAATTATAACAAGAAATAGCAAATAAGTATATGGCAGTACAAAAAAAATTTGCATTAGGACGAGGACTTGATGCTCTGATATCCAACGAAGAAGTAAAAACTTCCGGATCATCATCCATCAACGAAATAGAACTGGATAAAATATCTGTAAACCCCAACCAGCCTCGTCGTGAATTTGATCCTATCGCCTTACAAGAACTGGCTGATTCCATTGCAGAAATAGGTATCATCCAGCCTATCACCTTACGTAAACTAAACGAAGATTCTTATCAAATTATTGCAGGTGAAAGACGATATAGGGCATCCATACTTGCCGGTCTAAAAACAATTCCAGCATACATTCGTACTGCAGACGACGAGAATGTGATGGAAATGGCCTTGATTGAAAATATTCAACGCGAAGATCTGAATTCCCTGGAAATCGCACTGGCCTACCAGCATTTAATTGAACAATATGAACTGACACAAGAACGCCTGAGCGAACGCATTGGCAAAAAACGAACAACCATAGCAAACTATTTACGTCTGCTAAAATTGCCAGCCCCCATCCAGGTAGCCTTGAAGAACAAGGAAATAGATATGGGACATGCACGTGCGTTATTAACTCTGGAAGATCCTAAAACTCAGATACGTATCTTTAATGAGACAGTCGCCCAAGGGTACTCCGTGCGTAAAGTAGAAGAAATTGTAAAAGCATTGGCTAACGGTGAAAGCATAAAAAGCGGAGGAAAAACAATCTCTGCCAAAGGCACACAATTATCTGAAGAATACTCTATGCTTCAAAATCATCTGTGCAATTTCTTTGGAACGAAAGTACAGCTTTCCTGTACCAATAAAGGAAAAGGAAAGATCAGCATTCCTTTCAATAGCGATGCAGACCTGGAAAGAATTATGGAGATTCTGGATTCTTTGAAAAAAACGGAATAAACAAAAATAATTTGAGAGCACATACTTTTACATATATTCTGTCGCTTATCCTGCTATTCTGTATCCCCTGGGGGAATATGGAAGTCAATGCACAGCGAGCCCAAAAACGCAGGGAGGGTATACTGACAACTGATTCTATCCGCTCACAGAATCGGGCAGACAGCCTGGCTTTGGCTGATACGACCAACCTGCAGCGACAACTCGCATTAGAGGCATTGGAAGCCCCCGTAGACACTGCAGCCTTGGCAAGACAAAACGACTCCATTCAGAATACTCTGCCTCCCACTCAGGAGAAAAAACGCTGGATACCCAATTCTAACCGTACAGTATGGTTAGGACTCGTTATCCCTGGAGCCGGACAGATTTACAACCGGAAGTACTGGAAACTACCTATCATTTATGGAGGTTTCGTAGGATGTGCATACGCCTTGACTTGGAACGGGCAGATGTATAAGGATTATTCTCAAGCCTATCAAGACATTATGAGCAATAATCCCAATAACAACAGTTATATGGATTTCCTTCCTCCGGGAACAAATGTCAATGACCGTTTGGAGTATTGGCAGGAAATCTTCCGAAAACGAAAAGACCTTTATCGACGTCAACGCGATTTAAGTATATTTGCATTCATTGGTGTATATCTGCTATCAGTGATTGATGCCTATGTAGATGCTGAGCTGTCTGATTTTGATATCAGCAAAGACCTCAGCATGAAATGGGAACCTACCGTGTTCAACGATGCATTCCGCAACCGTCCGCAAGGAGTTGGTTTGCAATGCTGTATTAAATTTTAAAAGATGAAAAGAATAATTTTTAGTTTACTTACTGCTGCAATCTGTAACGCTTCTTCTCTTTTTGCCCAACAGACAGAAAAAACGATTACCATACAAACCAATGGGCAGGAAGATGTAATAGATTTACCAGAAGGAATGATTACCACTACAGATAGTCTGTACTTGGACTGGATTTCCAAGCATTACATCAATCCTGCAGAAAACTGTACGATGACTACTCAAAATCCGGAAGTCAGCGATTCTATCTACATGGACCGCTTGCAGCGTATTCCTGCTATTATAGAAATGCCTTACAATGACATCATACGGAAGTTTATAGACATGTACTCTACCCGTCTCCGTCAAAAGGTGTCATTTATGCTGAGCGCGAATAATCTATACATGCCTATTTTTGAAGAGGCACTGGATTTATACGATCTTCCGTTAGAATTAAAATACCTTCCCGTCATTGAATCGGCATTAAACCCGACAGCCACTTCGTCACAGGGCGCAGTAGGGTTATGGCAGTTCATGCTTCGCACAGGACAAGTATATGGGCTTAAGGTCAACTCACTTGTGGACGAACGCAGAGATCCGGTCAAATCTACTCGTGCTGCAGCACGTTACCTGAAAGATTTATATGATATATATCAGGACTGGAATCTCGTTCTGGCAGCCTATAACTGTGGACCTGGTACTATCAACAAGGCTATCCGCCGGGCTGGAGGCGAAAAGGATTTCTGGAAAATCTACAACTTCTTACCGAAAGAGACCCGAGGTTACGTACCTGCTTTCGTAGCTGCCAATTACATCATGACTTATTACTGTGAACATTATATCAGCCCTATGGAAATGAACATGCCAGAAAGTACCGATACTGTTCACATCAACCGTTCACTGAACTTAAATCAGGTAGCAGAAGTATGCAAGGTAGACATAGACCAGCTTCGCGCACTTAATCCAGAATTTAAAAAAGATATTATCCCTGGAAACGAAAAGCCATACGCACTACGATTGCCTACTCAAATAATGAGTTACTTCATTGACCACGAGGATAGTATCTATAATTATAAACCAGAAGTTTTTCAAACCCGTCGCAGCACCGTAACTGTCAGCAATACCACTACTAAAGGGAAAAATAGCGGAAAAGCTGTATACCACCGCATCCGTAACGGAGAGACATTAGGAGGCATTGCCGCTAAGTACGGAGTTAGCGTAAGCCAATTACGAAGACTGAACGGAATCAAGGGAAGTAACATCCGGGCTGGCAAATCTCTACGCATCCGGTAAGAAAACCCCTCATTTGCTTGTTTGATTCGTATTTTTCTCTATTTTTGCATTATTGATTCAAAGAAAAGGGAGAGAATTATGACCGAGGAGAAACTTACGCAGGAACAGACAGATGAAAAAATGATTGATGAAGCATTTCAGGAGCTATTGGACCAATACCTGAAAAGTAAACATCGGAAAAAAGTCGAGATAATTACAAAAGCATTTAATTTCGCCCGACAGGCACACAAAGGAGTGCGCCGACGTTCGGGCGAGCCTTATATTCTACATCCTATCGCTGTAGCACGCATCGCCTGCGTAGAAATCGGCTTAGGATCCACCTCTATTTGTTCTGCTCTACTCCACGACGTAGTAGAAGATACTGACTATACCGTAGAGGATATCGAAAACTTATTTGGACCTAAGATTGCTCAAATTGTAGATGGATTAACCAAAATCTCAGGAGGAATCTTCGGAGACAGAGCTTCTGCACAAGCTGAGAACTTTAAGAAGCTGCTGCTCACAATGAATGATGATATCCGTGTCATTCTTATAAAAATTGCTGACCGGTTGCATAACATGCGCACCTTAGGCTCCATGCTTCCAAGCAAACAATATAAAATTGCCGGGGAAACACTCTATATCTACGCTCCTCTCGCCAACCGACTGGGTCTGAATCGTATCAAGACAGAATTGGAAGATTTAAGTTTTAAATACGAACACCCAGAGGCTTATCAGCAAATCGAAGAAAAGCTAAAGGCTACTCAAGCTGAAAGAACCAACTTATTTGAAGAATTTACAGCTCCCATTCGCGAACAATTAGATAAAATGGGGCTTCCTTATCGTATTCTGGCACGTATCAAGTCTCCCTACTCCATCTGGAACAAGATGCAAAACAAACACATTACGTTTGAAGAAATCTATGACATACTTGCCGTACGCATCATTTTCACTCCTAAGAATGAAGAGGAAGAACTGAATGACTGCTTCAACATTTATGTAGCTATTTCCCGGATATATAAGCCTCATCCTGACCGTTTGCGCGATTGGGTCAGCCATCCAAAAGCCAATGGGTATCAGGCTCTTCATGTGACATTGATGAGCAACAAAGGGCAGTGGATTGAAGTTCAGATCAGAAGTGAGCGAATGAATGATGTAGCAGAACAAGGTTTTGCTGCACACTGGAAATACAAAGAAGGAGGAGGAAGTGAAGACGAAGGAGAACTTAGCAAATGGCTGAAAACCATCAAAGAAATTTTGGATGATCCGCAGCCCGATGCACTTGATTTTCTGGATACAATCAAGCTTAATCTTTTCGCATCTGAGATATTTGTATTTACTCCTAAGGGTGAAATTAAAACGATGCCTCAGAATGCAACCGCACTTGATTTTGCATTCTCCATTCATACATTCTTAGGAAGCCATTGTATTGGAGCTAAAGTAAACCATAAACTAGTACCACTGAGCCATAAACTGCAGAGTGGAGATCAGGTAGAAATTCTGACTTCAAAATCACAGAAAGTACAACCTTCATGGATTAATTTTGCCACGACAGCAAAAGCCAAGGCTAAAATATTATCCATCCTCAAAAGAGAACGAAAGGAAGTCCAGCAGGCCGGAGAAGACATGCTGCATGAATTCCTTAAGAAAGAAGGCATTGAAGCTACCGAAACAAACATCCAGAAGCTTTGTACCCTTCATAAATTAAAAACTCCTGAAGACTTGATGTACCAGATCGGGCAAAAAGTTTTCACCTTAGGAGATTTGGATAAGAATGAGTTAAAAGAAAAATCCACTCCCACAAACTGGAAAAAATACATTGCATTTGCATTTGGAGGAGGAAGCAAACCCAAATCTCAGGATAATGCATCTTCCAAAGAAAAACCTGCTTTGAACATCGACAAGAAAAAAATTGTCAAGCTTACGCCTGAAGAAATTCAGAAGCACTACATCATTGCAGACTGCTGTAAACCAATTCCGGGAGATGATGTCTTAGGATATATCGATGACAACAATCGAATTATTATCCATAAGCGCCAATGCCCGATAGCCACACAATTGAAAACCAGCTTTGGTAACAGATTATTGGCCGTACAATGGGAAACAGGTAAAGCACTTAACTTCCCGGTAAATGTATACATGAAAGGAATCGATGGAATTGGAGTGCTTAACCAAGTAACAGGCATTATATCCCAACAGTTGAACGTAAATATTCATAAATTGAATATCGAGTCCAATGATGGTATTTTTGAAGGCCGAATTCAATTGTTTGTACACGATGTAGATGATGTAAATACCATCTGCGAGAATCTTAAGAAATTAGACCACATCAAGAAAGTCACCCGAATAGAAAACTTCGATGACACCATTACCGATTAAAAACTTGCTGCTGTCGCATTCTCGTTATAACCAATCCGATAAAAAATCTTACTCAAATTCAGGGCTGGTCTCTCCGCTGAGATACCGGCCTCTTTTGTTTATAAAAAATTCCGAAGCTTTTTCATGAAATATCCGTTCGTTATTTCCCGAAGACAAAACCAGATTTACCTCGACACGTACGTGACGAGGTCATGACACATACGTGCGGAGAGGTCGACACGTACGTGTCGAGGTCTTAACACGAACGTGTTGTGATATCATCGTAAAGACATTTCCTGTACAACTTCTATTGCATCGGACAATAATATAGAACAGCTCTATCCGAATAGAACTTCAGATTTTTATATAGCTTTTCTGATGGAACAGACTGATAAAATGGGGAAAGTATAAGAACTTAAAAAAACAAAAACCGCTGATGTTCAGCGGTTTAATAATCATCGTGGACCTGGAGGGTGTCTCTCGAACCTTTTTATAAAATTTCACAGGATATCAAATATCATGTAATCAGTTATTTATCTCTTTCTTTCATTAATCTAAATATCTCTTAATATCATTGTATATCTCATTTTTCGGGTGTATTTTTGGGTGTCATTTTCAAACACACCCAATTATGAATATTAAAAGAAATATCATTTTCGCACCGGAAAGCCGCAAAAAAGACGGTATTCCAGTCACAAAGAATGTGCCAATCCGTATGCGTGTTATCTTTGCCAGTCAGCGTATCGAATTTACTACGGGATATAGAATCGATGTAGAAAAATGGGACACAGACAAGCAACGGGTTAGAAACGGTTGTACCAACAAGCTAAAGCAAAGTGCATCCGAAATCAACGCCGAACTATTACGGCAATACACCGAAATACAGAATGTGTTCAAAGAATTCGAGGTGCAAGATGTAATACCCACCCCTGCACAAATTAAGGAAGCGTTCAACCTAAAGACAAAAGGGGAAAAGAAAGAAAACCATGAGGAAAAGCAAAAGGTTGAATTAGACTTCATGAAAGTTTTCAATGAATTTGTAGCAGAATGTAGCAAACAAAATGACTGGTCTTCCTCAACCCTCAAAAAGTTTGCAACAGTCAAAAAACACATTTATACATTTGACCCTAATACTACGTTTGACAGTTGGACGGAAAAACATTTCAATGACTATATAGAATTCTTGCGTACAGAAAAAAACATGCGCAACACTTCCATTGCCAAACAAATCAAATTCGTAAAATGGTTCTTACGTTGGAGTAATCGAAAAGGGTATCACCAAAACATGGCTTATGATAAATTCACGCCTAAAATGAAGAGTGCACCCAAAAAAGTGATATTCCTCACCCAAAATGAAATAAATAAACTAAGAACCTGCCCAATACCACCAACAAAGAAATACCTTGAAAGAGTAAGGGATGTATTGCTATTTTGCTGTTTCACCGGATTACGTCACTCCGATGTGTATAATTTGAAACGTAGTGATGTTAAAAACGGTCATATCGAAGTTATTACCATAAAGACGGCAGACAGTCTTATTATTGAATTAAATGACCACAGCAAGGCAATACTCGAAAAGTACAAAGGTGTGCCGTTCCCTAATGACAGGGCATTGCCAGTTGTAAGCAATCAAAGGATGAACGAATTTTTAAAAGAACTGGGACAACTGGCAGAAATAGATGAACCAATACGAGAAACATATTATAGAGGAAATGAACGAATAGACGAAGTTACACCTAAATACGCATTATTAAGTACTCACACCGGAAGACGAACATTTATCTGTAATGCTTTGGCACTTGGCATTCCAGTACAAGTAGTAATGAAATGGACGGGACACAGCGATTACAAAGTGATGAAGCCCTATATTGATATAGCGGATGAAATCAAAATCAACGCTATGACTAAATTTAATCTGATATAACTATGGACGAAAGAATAACATCAATGATACCCCACTACGGGAAACTCAACAAGATATATACCGAAATAATGTCCGGCGGCAGTTTCTCTTTTGAGAAGCAGCAATTCATTTCCGGCTTTTACGGAGAGTACGGGGACACGCAGACATTTGAAACCGCACTCATCAGCCTCATGCTTGAAATGGACGCCGCACACTTCTCCATATTGCTGAACAGCCTGAAACGTGAGATTGAAAGCAACATCTCGACTTACAACGCCTGCAGGGAGTTTTTCGACCGTCTCGATACCGAATACGTCTGCCGACGGCATGAAAGCCGTTTTGACTGGGACATCGACAGACAGATGAAAGTCACAAACGGATATTACCGGGAACTCATGGAAGCCAACGGCTCTTTGGAAGCGGTAGGCTTCAGGGAGCATGACCGTCAGGAAGAGGAACTGCTGGAAAGAAGGTACGAACGGTGCAAGCGGGAATACGACAAGGAAAAAGCCAAACTGGATGAACTGTACAAACAGAAGGAGCAGGCAAGGCGGGAAGCCCTGCAATGCCTGAAAAACCGTTGCGGGGACATTTGCAGACTGGGCGGCTCACTATTGGCAATCCTTGAAAAATACCTGACCGACCAAAAGAAAAAGGAGGGAGAGGAAAAGGAAGCCGCCACCACACCGACAAGCCAACCCGCCTACTTCCCCATGAAACTCTTGTCAGCCGTTTACGAAAGATGCAACGGCGAGCAGTTCGAAGCCGTTTCAGAACTGGACTTCTACGCCAGCATGAACCTGCAACCGTGCGAAGGCAGACTGAAAATAAGACCGAGGGAGAAAGCCCGTGTATGCTATCTCATTTTCCTTATGGGTGAAACGCTGCCCAAGCCGGACAGAGAGAAATGGAAAGAGGATATCATGAACCTGCTGGGAATAGACGATGCATACTACAAGTCCAAATACAAGGCACCCGTTCCCCGTACCGATTTAGCCAGTGACAGCAATCAGGAATTCGCAAGGGAAATGCGGTCAATATTCCGATAGTCGGTGATATGCAACGACATTCCACGACACGACCACTTTTACCACTCAAAATAATTTCCACCACCCTTTATTATCTTCTGATATTTAGTGAGATAGCGTGACACCACAATCACGCTATCCACATCCTTACCACCCGTACCCGGAACTAACTTTGCACTGTTCGAACGAGGTAAAAAGCCCATGCGCAGGGCTTGCAGTACAAACGTTAATTTCATTCTGATATGGAAATTAGAGACCTTTTATCAAAGCCCGTATGGCAGATGACGGGTGAAGAGTTCATATTCCTGAACCGGCACGCCTTACAGGGAAGCGAAACGAAGCCAACCCAACCCGCAGCCGACAAGGAAAAGAAGTACGTGTACGGGATAGGCGGCATAGCCCGGCTGTTCGGGTGCAGCATACCCACAGCAAACCGCATCAAAAAAAGCGGGAGGATAGACAGAGCCATTACGCAGATAGGACGCAAAATCATCGTCGATGCGGACATGGCGCTGGAACTGGCAGGACGCAAAAGCGGGGAACGCGGATAGGGAGGTGTAGTATGGACAACAAGGAAAGAAACATCACCCCCGAAGAGGCGGTAATCCTATGGCATGCCTCGCGGCTTGACCTCTCGAAAAACCACGAGCAGGCGCCCGAAATCCTGAAAGTGCAGGGCTCCGTCATCGGCACACTGGGAAACTTCAGCGCGTCAATCGGAAAAGCCAAAAGCAAGAAAACATTCAACGTCTCCGCAATCGTGGCGGCTGCGCTGAAAAACGGGACGGTACTGAACTATACGGCGGAACTGCCCGAAAACAAGCGGAAAATACTCTATGTGGACACCGAACAGAGCTCCTACCACTGTGCGAAAGTGGCAAGGCGCAGCCTGCGCATGGCGGGACTGCCGACAGGCAGCAACCATGAGAACCTCGAGTTCCTCGTCCTGCGGAAGTACACGCCCGAAGAGCGCATAGCAATCGTGAGGGAGGCAATCTACCGTACCGAGAATGTTGGGCTGGTAGTCATCGACGGGATACGAGACATGGTGTATGACATCAACAGTTCCAGCGAGTCCACGAAGGTAATCTCCCTGCTGATGACATGGACGGGGGAAAGGAATATCCACATTCACACCATACTGCACCAGAACAAGGGGGACGAGCATGCAAGGGGGCACATCGGAACCGAGCTAAGCAACAAGGCGGAAACGGTGCTGCAAGTGGAGAAGGACAGCAAGAACCCCGACATAAGTACGGTCAAAACCGCACATATCAGAGCGGTGGACTTCGAACCGTTCGCATTCCGCATCAATGAGGAAGCATTGCCCGAACTGCTGGAGGACTACCAGTTCAAGGACAAGGATGAGACAAAAGGGAATAGAGGGAAGTTCGACCCGTATAGGGACATCACCGAACAGCAGCACCGCATTGCACTGGAAGCGGCATTCACCCTAAAAGACGAATACGGTTACAAGGAACTTGAAGGGGCTTTGCGGGAAGCATACGCCTCTGTCGGTGTCAAACTCAGTGACCACAGACTGCGTGACCTCATCACCGTATTGAAAAACAAGCGGATGATAGTGCAGGAGAACGGCAGGAAATACACCTTCAAGCCGGACTTCCACTATTAGCGGCGCAGACTGGAAACCGCTTCACGTCAACCGGGGTATATATATATGGTGAAGTGAAGTGGAATATTCCAGAATATGGTAAAAACCGCTTCACTTCATTCCCGTACCTATATATACGGAAGTGAAGTGAAGCGGATATATACAGACCGTACCGCAAACATGTACGGGCGAAAAGAAAAAACAATATCCACTTAAACAGAAATTTACATGAATACGAATGAAGCAAAGCAGATACGCATAGAGGAATATCTGCACACTCTTGGCTACAACCCGGTAAGACGGCAGGGAGACAGCCTATGGTACAAGTCACCGTTCAGGGACGAGCAGGAACCGTCCTTCAAGGTGAACATGGAACGCAACCTATGGTACGATTTTGGCGCGGGCAGGGGCGGGAACATCATCGCACTAGCGCGGGAACTCTACGCATCCGACAGTCTGCCCTACCTCTTGGAACGGATAGCGGAGCAGGCACCCAGCGTGCGCCCGGTATCCTTCTCTTTTGGCGGGCAACCACTCTCAAAACCAAGCTTCCAGCAGTTGGAGGTGGTGCCGCTTTCTTCCCCCGCCCTATTGTCCTATCTGCGGCAGAGGGAGATAAATACGGAACTGGCAAAAAGAGAATGCAGGGAGGTGCGCTATCTGACTGGCGGCAAACCCTACTTTGCCGTTGGTTTTCCCAACCGTTCGGGAGGCTACGAGATACGCAACAAGCTCTTCAAGGGCTGCATAGCACCGAAGGACATCACCCACATACGGCAGGAACAGACGAAGGAGACCTGCTATCTCTTCGAGGGCTTCATGGACTACCTCTCCTTCCTCACCCTGCGGCTGGAAAGGTGTCCCGACCGCCCCGAACTTGACGGGCAGGACTACATCGTGCTGAACTCTACTTCCAACCTTTCCAAAGCAATCCACCCACTGGGCGATTACGAACGCATCCATTGTTTCCTTGACAACGACAAGGCGGGAATGGAAGCCGTTCAGGAACTGCGGGAGGAATACGGGATGCGCATACGGGACGCATCGCACATATACGGAGGCTACAACGACCTGAACGACTTCCTTTGTAGTAAACGGTCAGGACAAGCGGAACGGTGGCAGGAGAAGCCGGAACCGGAGAAAAGGCAACGGCAGGCAAGGCAACCGGAGAGGAAAGGCAAAGGCATCGGGATGTAACCGCACATGCCAACGGAAGGCTTTAAAAAAGCCATAGCTCATTAGGGCTTTTTCTTCACGCAATGCACGCATCGCTAAAAAAGCCCCAATGAGCAAAAGGGACGCCGCCCCTTTTGAAACCCCGTGAGCCATGCGGCATGGAAGCAAGGCAGGGGAAGTATTAACCGAAAAATGTATTACAGTTATGGGATATGCAGTTTTGCATTTGGAAAAGGCAAAAGGTGCGGACGGCGCAATGTCCACGCACATAGAGCGCACCGTACACCCGAAGAATGCGGACAGAACGCGAACGCACCTGAACCGGGAACTGGTACAGTTCCCCGAAGGGGTAAGGAACCGTACGCAGGCGATAGCGCACCGGATAGAGACGGCAGGCATCAAACGCAAGATAGGTACCAACCAGGTAAGGGCAATCCGGGTGCTGCTCACCGGAAGCAACGAGGACATGAAGCGTATGGAAGAGGACGGGAGGCTTGACGGCTGGTGCAGCGACAACCTGAAATGGCTCCGGGAAACATACGGCGAGCGGAACCTCGTGTCGGCAGTCCTGCACATGGACGAGAAGACGCCGCACATACACGCCACCATTGTACCGATAGTGACCGGGGAGCGCAGGAAAGCCAGACAAGACGAACAGAACGGGAAGAAGAAGTACAGAAAGAAGAACACGCAGGATGTGCGGCTGTGCGCCGATGACGTCATGGCAAGGCACAAGCTGAAACACTATCAGGACACCTACGCACAAGCCATGAGCAAGTACGGCTTGCAGAGAGGCGTGGACGGTTCGCTGGCAAAGCACATACCGACCTCGCAATATTACAAGGAACTGGTGGAACGGCAGGACAGCCTGCAGGAGAACATCGAAAACCTGCTGGGGCTGGAAGAGGAAGCGCAGAAGAAGCTGAAAAAGGTCAAGGGGGAAATCAACGTGCAGAAGATGAAGGGTGCGGCGGTGAACGCAACCACAGCCATAGCGGACGGGGTGAGTTCTCTTTTGGGCGGCAGCAAGGTCAAGA
>OGPS01000333.1_pt1 | contig 46087 bp, 41 predicted proteins | sample 1552931 | NCBI WGS metagenome assembly OGPS01 (sample SAMEA2580252, study PRJEB22360) | human gut metagenome | biome: human gut; feature: human-associated habitat; material: faeces | place: Denmark | collected 2008/2010 | reverse complement strand
CTATACAGGCCGCCGCTCCGTGTGGTATGATATTCATACGGAATCGCGGGGCGGCTGTCGGAAACGGAGGATTTTATGTTAAGACAAGCCACCTACACTACCCCTGTTACTGCCCTTTACGCAAGATTGAGCAAGGACGATGAACAGCAAGGCGAGAGTCTGTCCATTGAGAACCAAAAACGCATCCTTGAAACCTTTGCACGGGATAATGGATTTTTGAACTGCCGCTTTTTCGTGGACGACGGATGGAGCGGCGCGAATTTCCAAAGACCCGGCTTCATGGAGATGATGGACTGCGTGGAAAGCGGAGAGGTCAAATGCGTGATCACCAAAGACCTGTCGAGAATGGGCAGAAACTACTTGCAGGTCGGAATGTTCACCGAGATCACCTTTCCGAAGAAGGGCGTCCGCTTCATCGCCATCAACGACGGAGTGGACAGCGCACAGGGCGAGAACGACCTAACGCCGCTAAAGAATTTATTTAACGAATGGATGGTGAGAGATACGAGCAAAAAGATCAAGGCGGTCAAGCGGGCAAAGGGCATGAGCGGCAAACCCACGACGACCCAGCCCGTGTACGGCTACCTCATGGGCGAGGACGAGCGCTTCATCGTGGACGAGGAAGCCGCTCCCGTAGTCAAACAAATCTATGACCTCTGCCTTGCCGGGAACGGTCCCTCCAAGATCGCCCGTGTGCTGACGGAGCAGGGCGTCCCCACGCCGGGTACGCTGGAATACCGCAGGACGGGCAGCACCCGCCGCTACCACCCCGGCTATGAGTGCAAGTGGGCGACCAATACCGTTGTGCATATCCTTGAAAACCGGGAATACACAGGCTGTCTGGTAAATTTCAAGACAGAAAAACTTTCTTACAAAGTCAAGCACAGTGTAGAAAATCCCCCGGAAAAGCAAGTGATTTTCGAGAACCACCACGAGCCTATCATAGACACCCAAACATGGGAACGGGTGCAGGAGCTTCGCAAGCAGCGCAAACGCCCCAACCGCTATGATGAAGTGGGCTTGTTCTCCGGCATACTGTTCTGTGCGGACTGCGGCAGTGTCATGTATCAGCAGCGATACCAGACGGACAAGCGCAAGCAGGACTGTTATATCTGCGGCAACTACAAGAAACGCACCCATGACTGTACGGCGCACTTTATCCGCACCGACCTCTTGACCGCTGGTGTACTCTCCAATCTGCGGAAAGTGACCAGCTATGCGGCAAAGCATGAAGCCCGGTTTATGAAGCTCTTGATTGAGCAGAACGAGGACGGGGGCAAGCGCAGGAACGCCGCCAAGAAAAAGGAACTGGAAGCCGCCGAGAAACGCATAGCCGAGTTATCCGCTATCTTCAAGCGGCTGTATGAGGACAGCGTGACCGGGCGCATATCAGACGAGCGTTTCACAGAGCTGTCGGCAGACTATGAAGCAGAGCAACGGGAACTGAAAGAAAGAGCCGCCGCTATCCAAGCGGAGCTTTCCAAAGCACAGGAAGCCACCGTGAACGCAGAAAAGTTTATGAATGTTGTCCGGCGGCATACCAGCTTTGAAGAACTTACCCCTACTCTGCTGCGGGAGTTTGTAGAGAAAATCGTTGTGCATGAGTGCAGCTATGACGAGAACAAGACCCGCAGACAGGACATTGAGATTTATTATTCTTTTGTTGGCAAGGTGGACTTGCCCGAATAACCGCCCGACCTGTCCGACACAATGCGCAAGTGCCGGATAGGAACGGCAAAATTTTTACACTTCTACTACTTCTTTATCGAACATCAGTAAAGTCTCAGGGCATCAAGCAGCTCATGGCTGGTGGCGGCGTTGTCCTTATCGGCACTACGCTGATCCCGTTGCTCTCGACACTGTTCTAATCTCAGCTATTCCAGCTAACCGAAAGGTGGTGAAAAATTGGGCAGTATTTTTGAAAAAATCGAAGAGGCGATAAAAGAACTGCTTATCGGGTGGATTGAAAGTAACCTGACCAATATGTTCACCGATGTCAATGACAAGGTAGGCACGATAGCTGCGGAAGTCGGCAGAACTCCCTCTGCTTGGAACAGCGGCATCTACAACATGATCCGGGGGCTGTCCGAAAATGTGATAGTCCCCATTGCCGGTATCATCATCACCTTTGTCTTGTGTTACGAGCTGATCTCCATGATCACAGAGAAAAACAATATGCACGATATGGACACATGGATGTTCTTCAAGTGGTTTTTCAAAGCAGCCGTGGCGATCTACCTCGTGACCAACACCTTTGACATTGTGATGGCGGTATTTGACATCGGTCAGAATGTCGTTGCAGGAGCAGCCGGAGTAATACACGGCAGCACCAGCATTGACATCCAATCCACTCTTGATCAGATGCGCGTCGGAATGGAAGCAATGGGCATCGGAGAACTTCTCGGCTTGTCGATAGAGACACTGTTGATCAGCCTTTGCCTCAAGATCATGTCCATCCTCATTACGGTCATCCTCTATGGTCGAATGATTGAGATTTACTGCACCGTGAGCGTTGCGCCTATCCCCGTTGCTACAATGAGCAACCGCGAATGGGGCAGCATCGGTACGAACTATCTCAAGGGCTTGTTCGCTCTGGCATTTCAGGGCTTCCTCATCATGGTTTGCGTCGGCATCTACGCTGTGCTGATTAACAACATGATTATCGCCGCAAACATTCACTCCGCGTTGTTCTCGGTAGCAGCATACACGGTTATTCTGTGCTTCTCGCTGTTCAAGACCGGAACATTCGCCAAGTCCATATTCAATGCCCATTAAGGAAGGAGGCATCGGTTGAAGAAGTACGACATTATCTATGCCGATCCTCCGTGGCAGTACCGGACCTACTCCAAGAAAGGTCAGGGACGCTCTGCTGAAAGCCACTATCCGACGATGGGCATTGAGGACATCAAAGCACTTCCCGTTGGAGAGCTGGCAGCAAAAGACTGTGCGCTCTTCATGTGGATCACCTTCCCATGCTTGCAGGAGGCTCTTGAAGTCCTGACGGCATGGGGCTTTTCATATAAAACCGTCGCATTCGTGTGGGTAAAGCAAAACCGGAAAAGCGATAGCCTCTTTTGGGGCATGGGATATTGGACACGCGCTAATGCCGAGCTTTGCATCCTCGCAACGAAGGGACATCCGAAACGGATCAACTCCGGTGTGCATCAGGTCATTATGAGCCATATCGAACAGCACAGCAAAAAGCCGGATGAAACCCGTGACCGTATCGTTCAGCTCATGGGCGATCTTCCTCGCATCGAGCTTTTTGCCCGTCAGTCTCCCGAGGGATGGGATGTATGGGGCAACGAGGTCGAATGCAGCATTGAGCTTTCTCAGGAGAACACGCCATGCTCAAGCTAAAGCCCGTCTCCCTCAGAGAAGCAAACGAGTATGTGAAGCAGCGGCATCGTCACCACAAGCCGGTTGTCGGTCATAAGTTTTCCATTGGCTGTGAAGCAGACGGTGAGCTGGTCGGCGTAGTGATCGCAGGACGCCCGGTAAGCCGTTATCTGGATGACGGCAGGACGCTTGAGGTCACTCGCCTCTGCACCAATGGCACAAAGAACGCTTGCAGCTTTCTCTACGCTGCGGCAGCACGAGCAGCGGCAGCAATGGGCTATGACCGTATCATCACATACACACTCGACACCGAAAATGGCGCAAGCCTGAGAGCTTCGGGATGGACTTGTCAGGGGCAAGCCGGTGGGCTGCGCTGGACGGGCAAGCGCAAACCGAAGGAAGACCGCTATCCGGCTCAGATGAAGCTGCGCTACGAAAAAACACTACGGAAGGAGGTTTCCAATGGCATTTGTACCGGTCCCGAAAGACCTTAACCGCGTGAAGACGAAGGTCATGTTCAACCTGACGAAGCGGCAGCTCATCTGTTTTGCGCTGGCTGCGGCAGTCGGTGTCCCGATCTTCTTTCTCACGAAGCCCAGCCTCAGCTTGTCTACCTCTGCAATGCTGATGGTGGTTATCATGCTCCCGTTCATCTTCATGGCTCTGTACGAGAAGGACGGGCAACCGGCAGAAAAAATCCTCGGTCATGTGATCAAGTCCATGTTTCTGAGGGACAAGGTGCGTCCTTATCGCACAAACAATCTCTACGCTGTTATTCAGCAGGAAATCAAAGAACAGGAGGAATTGCAGATTGAACAGCAGCAACAGAACGGCAAAGGCAAACGCCGAGCCTAAAAAGACATTCAAAAACGGCAAGGTGTACGGCGATGCTCTTTCCGCTGAGGAAAAGAAGAAAATCGTCGCGCAGAAGAAAAAGGACAAGAAATCGAAGAAAGTCCGCAAGTCCGCACAGCAGACGATCCCCTATGTGGAGATGTGCCGTGACGGTATCTGCAAGGTGAACAGCCGCCTCTACACCAAGACTGTTCGTTTCAACGATATTAACTACCAGCTTGCTCAGAATGAGGACAAGACAGCAATCTTTGAGAATTGGTGTGACTTCCTCAACTACTTCGACAGCTCTATCTTTGTTCAGCTCTCCTTCATCAACCAGAGAACGAACATCAATGAGTTTAAGAAGCAGATCAATATTCCTGAGCAGGATGATGAGTTCAACGACATCCGAACTGAGTATTCCGGTATGTTGCAGGAACAGCTCACCAAAGGAAACAATGGCTTGCTCAAGCGCAAGTACATTACCTTCGGGATTGAGGCTGACTCGCTGCGTACTGCGAAGCCCAAGCTCGAAAGAATTGAGAGCGACATCCTCAACAACTTCAAAACCCTCGGCGTAAGAACTGAGCCTCTTTCCGGCTACGAGCGTCTGAAAGTGCTTCATGATGTGTTCAATATGGACAGTCACGAGCCTTTCCGCTTTTCCTTTGACATGGTAGCTCGTACCGGACTCAACTCCAAAGATTTCATCGCGCCTACTTCCTTCGATTTTCGCGAAGGCAAGTGCTTCAAAATGGGTAAGACCATCGGTGCAATCAGCTTTTTGCAGATTCTCGCGCCGGAACTCAATGACCGTATGTTAGCTGACTTCCTCGAAATGGACAGCAACATCACGGTCAATTTTCATATTCGCACCATTGATCAGGCGAAGGCAATCAAGAGCATCAAGTCCAAGATCACCGATCTGGACAAGATGAAGATTGAAGAGCAGAAAAAGGCAGTCCGCTCCGGCTACGATATGGACATCATCCCCTCTGACCTTGCAACCTTCGGCGGTGAAGCAAAGCGTCTGTTGCAGGATCTCCAGACGCGAAACGAGAGAATGTTCCTCGTGACCATTATCATCATGAACACTGCTGCTACTCGTCAGAAGCTCGAAAATGCCGTTTTCCAGACGGCATCCATCGCTCAGAAGTATAACTGCGCTCTCAAGCGTCTCGACTTCCAGCAGGAAGAGGGCTTGATGTCCTCGCTGCCCATCGGTCTGAATCAGGTTGAAATTGAGCGTGGTCTGACTACCTCTTCTACGGCGATCTTCGTGCCGTTCACCACTCAGGAGCTTTTCCAGCGTGGGGAGGCTTTGTACTACGGTCTGAATGCACTCTCCAACAACATGATCATGGTAGACAGAAAGCAGCTCAAAAACCCCAACGGGCTGATTCTCGGTACGCCCGGTTCCGGTAAGTCCTTCTCCGCCAAGCGTGAAATGACGAACGCCTTTCTCATCACCGAGGATGACATCATCGTCTGTGACCCGGAGGCTGAGTATTTCCCCCTCGTGCAGAAGCTCGGCGGTCAGGTTATTCGCATCTCTCCAATCAGTACCGACTATATCAATCCGCTGGACATCAATGTCAACTACTCCGAAGAGGAAAATCCTCTGACCTTAAAGTCAGACTTCATCCTCTCCATGTGTGAGCTGATCGTCGGAGGCAAGGACGGCTTGCAGCCGGTTGAAAAGACCATCATTGACCGCAGCGTCCGTATGGTATATCAGGACTATCTTTCCGATCCCGTGCCGGAGAAGATGCCCATTCTGGAAGACCTCTACAACATCCTGCGAAATCAGTCTGAGCCGGAGGCACAGCGCATTGCCACTGCCCTTGAAATCTATGTTCACGGCTCTCTGAATGTCTTCAATCACAGAACGAATGTGGATGTCAATAACCGCTTCGTCTGCTATGACATCAAGGAGCTGGGCAAGCAGCTCAAGAAGCTCGGAATGCTTATTGTGCAGGATCAGGTGTGGAACAGAGTGACCATCAACCGAGCCCAGCGTAAGTCCACTCGCTACTACATGGACGAGTTCCACCTTCTGTTGAAGGAGGAACAGACGGCAGCATACTCCGTTGAAATCTGGAAGCGTTTCAGAAAATGGGGCGGTATTCCTACCGGCATCACTCAGAATGTCAAGGACTTGCTTGCCTCTCGTGAGGTTGAGAATATCTTTGAGAACTCCGATTTTGTGTATCTGCTCAATCAGGCATCCGGCGATAGACAGATTCTCTCGAAGGCTCTGAACATCTCGCCCAGCCAGCAGAACTACATTACCAACTCCAATGCCGGTGAAGGCTTGATCTTCTACGGCTCTACCATCGTCCCCTTCAAGGACAACTTCCCGAAGGACACGATGCTGTATCGCATCATGACCACCAAACCCGAAGAAACCATTCAGAATTAAGGAGGATTTTCCACATGAATAAGAACACCAATCCCATGAACGACATCATCAACGACTTCACTGAGAAGTTTGGTGACAACAAAGTCCAGATGACCTTCCGAGATGTGAAGGAAGGCATGGACAGCTACTTCGGTCTGATCTCTATGACCACTGAGCTGATTAAGCTCATCCGTGAGGAAGAGACGCTGCGCAAGCATCACCGCGCCTACCTCCATGTCAGAGAGGCGATCCTTGAAGGTAGCAATGAGCTGATGGCGTACATTAACGCCCAGCTTATGAAGTGCGGCGAGGGCAAGCGTTTCAGCTACATCCCCAGGTCTGAGTACATCGACAACTATCCCTTTGCTGAGGCTGAGGACGATGAGGACGAGGAAACCGTCACCATCTCGAAGACGCAGTATGAGGACATGATTGATGACCTTCTGACTATGGCAGAGCTGATCGACATGGTATCGGATATGCGCACGAAGGACATCCGCTTCATTCAGGACATGGCAAAGCTCATGCCTGCCTATGCGGAGTATGAAAAGAGCCGTCTCGGTCTTTACCGTGAGGCGACAAAGGAGGCTGAGGCTATCTTTGACCGTTGGGAAGATGAGCTGGACGAGGACTACGAGCCTAACGAGTATTTCTCCGACTAAGCTATCCCGTCAGATTGCGGAAAGGAGGAAACCGCTATACAGCTCGACACAATTTATACTGGTGACAGTCTCGAAGTCCTGAAGACACTGCCCGATGAAAGCGTCCATTGCTGCGTCACATCCCCTCCGTATTACGCACTCCGCGATTACGGTATGGAGGATCAGATTGGCAAAGAGACAACACCAAGAGAATATATCACGCGCCTGACGGAAGTTTTCACAGAAGTCAGGCGCGTTTTGCGTTCCGATGGGACGCTATGGCTCAACATCTCCGATACCTATGCCGGAAAAGGACATCAGGGTGACTTTGTGGACCCGAAGAACCCTAACGGCAGAAACGGTCAGGCTGTGGCTCTCAACAATAAGGTTGAGGGCTGCAAGCCGAAGGACATGATCGGCATCCCGTGGATGCTGGCATTTGCTCTCCGTGACTCCGGCTGGTATCTGAGAAACGACATCATCTGGATGAAGGAAAACCCCATGCCGGAAAGTGTCAAAGACCGCTGCGCCCGTTGCTATGAGCATATCTTCCTCTTCTCCAAGTCAAGGAAATATCACTTTGACCACAAGGCAATCTCCGAACCGATTGCTCCCACAACGGCAGAACGGCTCAAGCGCGGCATGAAGGGCGGCAATAAGTTCGGCAAGGCAATTCCCGGACAGTCTCAGGTACAGACCATCAACCGTCCACGGGAGCGCGGCGAAGTCACGGATGCGATGATCAATCCGCTTCGAAACAAGCGAGATGTCTGGATCATCAACACCGTCCCCTTCAAGGGCGGTCACTACGCTGCCTATCCTCCAAAGCTGGTGGAAACCTGTCTTCTTGCAGGATGTCCCGAAGGCGGCATTGTTCTCGACCCGTTTATGGGAAGCGGGACAACCGGCATGGTTGCAAAGCAGCTCAACCGGCACTATGTCGGCATTGAGTTGAATCCTGCGTTCACAGAGCTTGCCTATGCGCGGATTGGAGGTGAAATCTGATGCCCCGTGAAGAGTACAAGCCAAAAGACAAGGTTGTCATGAGGATGACGCGAGAAGGTGCTGTCGAAGAAAACCTCACGGAAGGTACATCCGAAAGAATATCTAAGCGTCTTGAAGACGCCCAGCTCGCAAAGCCTCATGAGGATGCCGCAGCAGTAAATCCCGAAGAGGAAATCCGGCTCAAGCAGCAAAGACCGGAGGATCTGTTCCCTGAGCAGAATGCAGAGGAAATGCCAACTGAGCAAGTGCAGTCGGAATATAAGCCGGGTGAGTTGCCCGTTCATGAGGCAATGTCTCCCGTTTCTTCCGCTTCGGATGTCCACCGTCCGGCTCAGGTCGATGTCGGGCGTGTAATCACCGATACAGCAGTCTCAAGCCATTTGCGAAGGACGGATGCTGTCAGGAATGTGGATGGTGAAGCGGTATTGAGCAAGGCAGCAGAAATGGCTGCGGAACAGCCCATCACCGACGAAACCATTCCTTCCACAAAGAAAATCCATCGTCTTGAAAAGAAGTCCGAAAAGGCTCATGAGCGTCTGGATGCCGCCCGTGAGAAGCTGCCTACAAAAAAAGTCCTCAAAAAAGAGCGCGTCTTTGATGAAGAAAGCGGCAAGGGCAAAACCCGTCTCTACTTTGAGGATGAGATCAAGATGCCGAAAGTAAAAAGCAAGCTGCAATTCGAGGCTGACAAATCCATCCGCAAGGTCGGTGATACGCTTGCCTCCGGCATTCACGGCAAAATCCATGAGGTTGAGCAGGACAACTCAGCCGTTGAAGCGGCTCACCGTTCTGAGATCGTTGCGGAATCTGCTGTCCGGCATTATAGCCATCATCGGCAAAACAAGGAAAACAAGCCTTTTGAGAAGGTTTCAAAGCTGGAACATGAGGCTCAAGTTGCCGACACCAAGCTCCATTATGAGAAGACGCAGCAGGAACATCCTGAGATGAAGAAGCAGCGCACCAACATGAACAAGCACTATCAGAAGCAAGCCATCAAAAAGGAATACGCTGCGGCTCGGAAGGCTGGCTCTCAGACTGCCGGAACTGCCACCAAAAAGACCGGAAAGAAAACCCGTGAGAAGGCAGCAGATAAGGTCAAGGAGTTCTTCGCCAAGAACAAGAAGGTGTTTCTTTGGATCGGCGTGGGGCTGATGATCCTTGTCTTGCTTGCTGCCGGTATCAGTTCTTGTACGGCTATGTTCTCGTCAACCGGCTCGGCGGTCATCGCATCCTCCTATCTCAGCGAGGATGAAGCCATGCTCGGCGCAGAAGCGCAGTATTGCCAGATGGAGGCAGAGCTGCAAGATAAGCTGGACAATTTCGAGAGCTATTACCCCGGCTACGATGAGTACAACTACGATTTGGATGGCATCGAGCATGATCCCTATGTGCTGATTTCCATTCTCTCCGCGCTCCATGAGGCTGAGTTTACCCTGAGCGAAGTTCAGAGTACGCTTCAAATGCTGTTTGATAAGCAGTACATCCTCACAACGGAGGAAATCGTCGAGGTGCGCTACCGGACGGAGACGAGAGTTGGCAGCTACACTACCACTGATCCTGAAACCGGCGCGACAACCACTCACTATTACACCTACGAGGTTGAAGTTCCGTATAACTACTACATCATGAATGTCACGCTGGAAAACTTCAATTTGAGCCATGTGCCGGTCTACATCATGTCTCAGGATCAGCTCTCCATGTACGCCACCTATATGTCTGTACTCGGCAACCGTGAGGATCTGTTCCCGGACTCTCCTTATGTGGACAAGTACATTGAAAACCCTCCCGATGAGTACACGGTCAATCCGAGCTATATGTCGGATGAAACCTTCTCAACACTCATTGAAGAGGCTGAGAAATATCTGAATTACCCTTATGTATGGGGCGGCAGCAATCCCGAAACATCCTTCGACTGCTCCGGTTTTGTGTCCTATGTCCTGACTAATTCAGGGCTTGTGAATACCGGCAGACTTGGGGCGCAAGGGCTTTACAATGTCTGTACTCCCGTATCAAGGGCAGATGCGAAGCCCGGTGATCTTGTCTTCTTTGTCGGCACATACGATACCCCCGGCGTTTCCCATGTGGGCATTTATGTCGGTGATGGAGTCATGTTGCACTGCGGCGATCCCATTCAGTATTCATCCATCAACACTTCCTATTGGCAGTCTCACTTCTATGCCTTCGGAAGACCGAACTATTAAGCGAAAGGAGATTTTTCTATGAATCCTAAATATCAGAAGGTCTGCGCTGACATCGCAAAGCTGGAAAGCAAGTCGGCAGACATCGAAAAGCAGCTTGGTGAGCTGCGCGAAAAGAAAACCGAGCTGGAAAACCTTGAGATCATCAACACCGTCCGCGCTATGGTCATGGACAAGGAACAGATCATGGCTTTCCTCTCCAACATGAAGGGTGGCTCTCCCTCAAAGCAGCCTAAAGCCGAAAACATGGAGGTAAATGAGAATGAATAAGAGAAAAGGATTTCGCCTTTTGACGGCACTCGTCCTCTGCGTGATGCTGGTATGCAGCTTCTCCGTAACGGCTTTTGCCAAAGCGGATGACACCGATCAGAATCTTCCCGTGACCGATGCAACCATGCCCGATGAAACGCCCGATACCACCGAGCCTACGCCTCCCGTTGAGCTGCCCAAAGGTGAGCCTATCGACGATGAGGGCAATGCCTACACCCGTGATCTGCTCTATGACAAGGCTACCAACAAGCAGTTCATCACCGTTCAGACGAAAAGCGGCAATACCTTCTACATCGTCATTGACTACGATGCTCCCGTAAACGATGAAGAGGAACAGTACCAGACTTATTTCCTCAACATGGTGGATGAAGCGGATCTGCTTGCTCTGATGGATGAAGAGGCAGTTGCAGAGCTGACCACTTGTGTTTGCGAGGATAAATGCGTTGTCGGTGATATTGATGTGGAATGCCCGGTCTGCAAAACCACTATGAGCGAATGCACCGGCGTTACTCCTGAGTCTCCTGCCGAAGAGCCTGACACTGAGCCTATCGAGCCGGAAGAACCTGAGAAAAAGTCCAATATGGGCATGATCATCGGCGTGATTGCCGTTGTGGGTATCGGCGGCGCGGCTTATTACTACTTCAAGTTCGTGCGCGGCAAGAAGCAGAAGGACGAAGACCTTGATTTCTTCGACGATGAAGGCTATGAGGAAGAGCCTTATGTGAATGAGGACGCCGAGCCGGACATCGCTGAGGATGATGAAGATGAGAAAACGGAGGATGAAGAGGAATAACGATAAGAAAAGCCCCTCACAACGGTTGTGAGGGGCTTGCATCATAGAAGGTCTTTCGTTTTTCGTGCCAGATACAAAGGAAGGTTGGTGATATACCCGTCCTTGCGATAACCGCGCTTTGAGAAACGGATGGCGTGATCCGGCTCATGGTCTGCAATGTACCTTTTGAAGGAAGGCGCGGATTTATCCTCGCCGCCCTTAGCCTCAATGGGGATGATTTCAGTACCGTATTGCAGAACAAAGTCAATCTCGTTGTTCTTGTCTGCAAAATAGCGCGGCTCAACCTCAAATTGACCGCGAAGCTGCTGCAAAACATAGTTTTCAGTCAGCGGTCCCTTGAACTGATAGTCGCTCTTCAAGAGGATTGCACTGTTGTCAATGCCAGCCATGTGCTTGAGCAGTCCGGTATCGAATACAAAGAGCTTAAATTGATCAAGCTTGTCAAACGCTGTAAGAGGATGCTCCATCTTAGATACATTGTAGACACGGTTGAGCATTCCGGCTGAGACGAGCCATTCAATAGCCTCTTCAAAGTCACGCGCTCTGCCGCCTTCACGGACTGCCCCGTACATGAACTTTTCGTTAGGCTTTGCAAGCTGGGCAACGATGCTGCGGAACACCATCAGAATGCGTCCGCTGTTCACCTTGCCGTTGTGCTTGGAGAAGTCATTTTCATAGATTTCGATCAGCTCGCGCTGAATCTGCGAAACCTTTGCAGGATCTTTGTATTTTACCCAAGAGGACACGCACTCAGGCATACCGCCAATAATGAGGTAGTTGTTATATGCCTCAAGTAAACGGTTATGGAAGATTTCCTCGATCTGTTGCTCCTTTTGAATGCTCTCATAGTAAGAGAACAAGGCTGCATCCGTTGCATCAAGAAACTCATCGAAGGTCAAGGGGTAGATGTCAAGCAGATTGACCATTCCAACCGGATAGGACTTCGGTTTTGCAAGCAGTGTTCCAAGCAAGCTACCGGCTGCAATGACATGGTATTCGTTGGCTTTTTCCTTGAAATACTTGAGTGTGTTGAGTGCTTCCGGGCATTCCTGAATCTCATCAAAGATAACCAGTGTTTTCTCCGGCAGGATCTTCTCTCCGGCGATCATGGACAGCAGCTCGATAATGCGATGAGGATTTTTGTTTGCTTCAAAGATGGATTTCAGTTCATCTTCCTCGTCGAAGTTGAAGTAGACATAGCTTTCGTAGTAATTCTGCCCGAACTCCTTCATCAGCCATGTTTTGCCTACCTGTCGTGCGCCGCGCATAACCATCGGCTTGCGATCCTCGCTGGACTTCCATTTTATAAGCTCTTGAATTGCGTTACGCTTCAAGCAAATCACTCCCTTCTGCGTGGTTGAGTATAGTATAACACATTTTTCTGAATTTTTCAATAGAAATCACGCACATTTTTCTGACACAATCAGACATGGAAGCACACATTTTTCTAAAGGAGGTACATTTATTGATATTAGTCATCGCTGAAAAGCCGAGCGTAGCTCAGTCCATTGCGAAGGTGTTAGGCGCGACATCTCGCAAGGACGGCTACCTCGAAGGAAATAACTACATCGTCTCATGGTGTGTCGGTCATCTCGTGGGGCTTGCTGATGCAAGCTCCTACGATGAACGGTATGCCAAGTGGAGATATGACGATCTGCCTATCGTGCCGGAGGAATGGCTTTTTGAAGTTTCAAAGAACAAGACACAGCAGTTCAAAGTTCTCCGCGATCTCATGAAGGACAAGCGCGTAACCGAGCTTGTCTGTGCAACCGATGCAGGGCGCGAGGGTGAGCTGATCTTCCGGCTGGTCTACAACATAGCCGGATGCGCCAAGCCCTTCAAGCGTCTGTGGATCAGCTCCCTTGAGGATGCTGCTATCCGCGAAGGCTTCAATCATCTGCGTGACGGCAGTGATTATGATAAGCTCTACGAAGCAGCTCTCAGCCGGTCAAAGGCTGACTGGATTGTCGGTATCAACGGCACTCGGCTGTTTACGACGCTCTATAAGAAAAAGCTGGTGGTTGGGCGTGTGCAGACCCCGACACTTGCAATGCTGGTAGAGCGCGAAGGCAAGATTACCACCTTTCACAAGGAGAAGTATTTCAATATCCATGTCGAAAAGGACGGTCTGACAGCAGACATGGAGAAGATCAAAACCGTAGAAGAGGCGAAAACCATTGCGGCGGCTTGCGATAAAAAACAAGCCGTCGTTTCTTCTGTCCGAAAGGAAACGAAGACGGTCAATCCTCCGAAGCTCTACGATCTGACCACCTTACAGCGTGAAGCTAACCGCTATTACAGCTTCACGGCGCAGCAGACGCTTGATCTCGTTCAGTCTCTCTATGAAAAGAAGCTCCTGACCTATCCTCGCACCGATAGTCAGTTCATTACGGATGACATGGAGGGCACTGCCCGTCAGGTCATCGACATCATCTGTCGGAAGATGTCGATTTTCGACGGCTTGAGCCATGATCCCGACATAGGGCGCATTACTAACAACGCAAAGGTCACTGACCACCATGCCATCATTCCCACTGTCCAGCTTGAGAAGCAGGATCTCTTCGAGCTGCCTCAGTCTGAGCAGAAGGTTTTGAGCCTTGTGGGTATGCGCCTCTTGGCTGCTACCGGCGAGAAGCACATCTATGACGAGACACTGATCACGCTCTCATGCGAAGGCTATGAGTTCAAGAGCAAAGGCAAAACGGTCACTCAGGAAGGCTGGAAGGCTGTCGAGCAGCGTTTCAAAGCGTCTCTCAAGACCAAAGACAAAGAAGATCCTGAAAAGGTGCTTCCTGCGGTCAATGAGAACGACATCCTCAGTCCCGTCTCTGCCAGCGTCACCGAGCATTACACTACGCCTCCGAAGCAGTACACCGAGGACACCTTGCTGTCCGCTATGGAGACTGCCGGTAATGAAGAGTTCGATGATGATACCGAAAAGAAGGGGCTTGGAACTCCTGCCACTCGCGCCGGTATCATCGAAAAGCTGGTGAAATCCGGCTTCATCGAGCGCAAAGGCAAGTCTCTCGTGCCTACGAAGGATGGCAGCAATCTCGTCTGCGTCCTGCCTGAACAGATCACATCTCCTACGATGACTGCGGAATGGGAGAACACCCTGATGCAGATTGAGCGCGGCAATGCGGATGCAGATGTCTTCCTCAAGGGCATCGTTCAGATGACCGGCGATCTCGTGAAAGCATATCCATTCCTCTCAGATGCGGAGGCAAACCGGTTTGAATCCGGCAAGGAAACAATCGGCAAATGCCCTCGCTGCGGATCTCCGGTCTATGTCGGCAAGGGTAACTTCTATTGTTCCAGCAAAGAGTGTTCCTTCTGTATGTGGGAGGACAACAAGTTCTTTGCATCAAAGAAAAAGAAGCTGACAAAGAAGATTGCCTCTGAGCTGCTTGACAAGGGATGGTGTCGAGTGAAAGGGCTTTATACCCCGAAGAAGCCTCAGCTCTATGACGCGATCATCAAGCTGGATGATACCGGCGGCAAGTATGTCAGCTTCAAGATGGAGTTTGATAAGTAAAGGAGATAACAGATGGCTGAAAACAGAAATGCACAGCAAGTCCGTGAAATCACAGATAAGCTGGAACAGGGCATCAAGGAACTCTTTGAATCCGAGCGGTTCAAGGAATATCTCCGCACAATGTCCAAGTTTTACAACTATTCCTTCAACAACACGCTGCTCATTGCGATGCAGAAGCCGGAGGCAACCTATGTTGCTGGTTATACCTCGTGGCAGCGCAATTTTGACCGTCATGTCCTGAAAGGCGAGAAAGGTATCAAAATCCTTGCTCCCGCGCCCTATAAGGCAACAATGGAGATGGAGAAGATTGATCCTGCCACGCAGAAGCCGGTGATGGATGCGGACGGAAAGCCCGTCACGGAGACTGTGGAGGTCATGCGTCCCGCCTTCAAGGTGGTTAGCGTTTTTGATGTTTCTCAGACCGATGGCAAAGAGCTTCCCGACATTATGGTTGGAGAGCTGACCGGAAGTGTTGAGCAGTACGAAGACTTCTGGCGCGCCCTGAAAGAAATCTCTCCCGTTCCCGTTGAGCTTGAGAAAATTGAGGGCGGCGCACACGGCTATTACCACTTGGTCGATAAGCGCATTGCGATAGACGAAGGGATGAGCGAAATGCAGACGATCAAGACGCTCATCCATGAGATTGCTCACGCAAAGCTCCATGCTACCACCCCGGATGAAAAGACCGCGCCCGAAGATCGGAAAGACCGGCATACCAAAGAGGTTGAGGCAGAGAGCGTAGCCTACACTGTCTGTCAGCGATATGGGCTTGAAACCTCTGATTATTCCTTCGGCTACATTGCCGGTTGGTCCTCGGACAAGGAAACCAAAGAGCTGAAAGATTCTCTTGAGACGATCCGAAGCACTGCTGCGGAGATGATCGAAAGCATTGACGCAAAGCTCAAAGAGCTTGTTGCCCGAAGAGAGCAATCTGCTGAGGTCACTCAGGAGGCAGTTGTCGCGGAGAGCAGCCAGCCGTCTTATCACGACATTCCACTCTACCGTGAGATGGCAAATTACGCCTATGAAGTCGGTGAGCTGGAAACCTATCGTGCCTCCCGTGACGCGAATATTGCTTGCAAAGAAGCCATTGAAGCGGCGATCAGCGAGAACTATGTCGATTATAGGCTCTCCACAAGAGTTGCGGTTGAAACGGTACTTGAGCAGTTTTCCGAAGAGCGTGTTCAGTATGTGTTAGCAAACACGGTACAGCACAATCTTCATGACGGAAGGTATCATGCTGAGAATAAGGATTGGGCAGGAAGGATTTCTGTCTGCGAGGAAAACAGCGAATCCTTTATCGTCAGTCAGGTGCATCCGGGGTTGGTAAATCTTTTCATCAATCAGTTCAAGGATTTGCTGCCGGACAAGGCGCAGGAACATATTGAAGCTGCGTCTATACCCACACCCAATCCTGAAAAGGCTGCTGCGCCAAAGCATCGCCTCACTCCCGAAGAGAAGCAGATCAAGGATGCTGTCATGGACACGCTCAAGGCTCGTATTGCTTATGCCAACGACGGTATGAGATCAACGGTGAAAGCCTCTGAGCAGTCTCACAAGCTCATGGCTCAACACAAAATCAAGATTGAAGGAAACACGGTCACACAGAACGGTGAGCCGATGTTTGCCATTCATCGCCGCTATTCGGCAAAGAAAACTCAGGGCTGCTATCGTGAGCTGACTCCTACGCTGGAATACATCAGGCAGGAAAAGGCGCAGGAGGCAAAGCAGGAAAAGCCTTCTATCCGCGAACAGCTCAAGGCTGCTGCAAAAGCACAGCCTGAGCGTAAAGCCCCGGCAAGAGCGAAGAAGCACGACATGGGATTGGAGTGATGCCTATGAAATACGAAAATATAGACTTGCTTGATGCACTTCAAAAAATCATGGACATCCACACCGAGCATTACAAGGAAGATTTTGAGCTTGATCAGAAGCTCATCCGCAGTTTAGCTGCAACACAATCCTCCGAAGACAAGCATCTTCTCTGGATGTCCCGTCCTCACGGAACTCATGTCATGCGTGAACGGGAGGTTTATATCGAAGACACCTACGAGAACAAGGCTTGGGAGTTTTACCATGATCAAACGAGCGATGACATTCTTGCCTACTCGATTGAAATTACCGGTACAGAGAACGGATCGGTTGTCGGTAATCTGATTGAGTTGGACTACGATGCCCATGTAGAGCGTATGAAACAGCTTACCGTCACGATAGACAAGGTTGCTGTTACCTTTGAAGATCAGAATACCTATTATCTCCCGTTTCAGTCGTATCGGCGTGAAATGAAGGCAATGCAGGAGGAACACGGCAAAGTAAAATCGGTTGCCTATCTTCCTGAAAGTGAGCGCGAGCTGCAAATGATCCTGAGACGGGAGCGTTTGAAAACAAGTTTCCATGCGCAGCCCGGAAACGTCGAAGAACACATTCACCGTCTTGAAGAGCAGCATAGCACTCTTCCCGTGTATGACCGTGAGACGGAAATCCTCTACGATGTCTTGTCTCAGCTCAAGATGAAGGATGTGGAGCTTGACTTCGATGCCGACGGCTTGGTTGCCTCGGATGGACACAACACATGGCATGGAGCAGAGTTTTACAAGTTTCTCATTGATGAGGCGGCAGTCATTTTCAATGCAGATACAGCTCAGGATCTTGAGGATGCGTTGTCATCTGACTTTAGACAGCTTGTCGAGCATAACGGAGTGCCTTTTCCTGACAAAAAGGTGGAGACGCTGGAAGCCATGCCTCTTGAGGCACAAACAGTCTATAACGAAATCAAGGAAGCCCACCCGGATGCCATTGTCGGCTTTGCTCAAAATGGCTACTTTGAGATTTATGGAGAAGACGCAAAAGCCGCAGCAGCGATCCTCGGCACAAAACTCCTGCAAAAAGAGCTGGAAGGCGGCGGTCATGTTCTCGTAACCGGTTTTCGTGAAGACGAATGGGCTGCTTCTACATCTAAGCTGTGGTCTAAAGGAAACGATGTCTTTTTGAGCCGTACCGGTGAGGATGGAACTCAGGAGACAGTGAAAGACCTTCGTGGCGAAGACTATTTTCCCGTTGGTCTGGAATGGTGCATCAACGATCAAATCTACAAGATCACCGATGTCAATTATGCGGCTGATACTGTTACGCTGGTCAATCTCAGCAAGCCTGATCAGCCTCCAATCGTTCAGGACAACATCCGCGAGTTCAAGGAAGTCTCGGAGATGTACGGGATGCCCTTTTCTCATGAAGAGTCTGCTGAAATGAAGAAAGCATTTCTGGCAGAAAAGAAAGCGCAGGCGGCAGAAAGACAGCCTAAGAAATCTGTTCTCGCCAAGCTCAAGGAAAGCAGTAAGGAAGCAAAAGCAAGGGAGGCTCAAAAGCCTTTGCCGGAAAAGAAACCTAAAACCAACGAAAGGTAGATGTAATATGTTCAAGTTTACTGTGGAAGAAACCAATCTGATGTGCTGCTTCGACACTTCCAGCCGCAGCAAGCTCATCTCTGAAATGAAAAATCTGCCCCTCAATGATCTGGACAATGAGATGGCAGAGCTGCTTTATAAGACCGTTCAGAAGCTCGAAAGCATGACTGACGCCGAGTTCGATGAGTATTACATCGTGCCGGACAGTCTGCTTGAGGATTGAAAGGAGGATGTGAATGCCCGTATTAGATGGAAACTTTGAAGCGTTTGTCACCAACCTCGGCAAATACAACGAAGGTCAGCTTGTCGGTGAATGGGTGAAGTTCCCGACTACCGAAGAGGAAATGCAGAAGGTCTTTGAGCGAATCGGTATCGGCTCGACGGATGAGTTCGGTCAGGTCTATGAGGAATGGTTTATCACCGACTACGAATGTCCCGTACACGGCGTTTATGATATGCTCGGTGAGTATGAAAGCCTCGATAAGCTCAACTACCTTGCGTCCCGTATCGACGAGATGGACAAGTGGGAACAGGAAAAGTTCGTAGCGATCATGGAGGCTGGCTGCGATGAGGTCAGTGACATTGACGATCTCATTAACGTGACCTACAATCTGGACTGCTATGACTTCATCCCCGATATTCACGATGAATCCGATCTCGGCTACTACTATGTTCACGATGCCGGTATCTACTCCGAAAAAGAACTCGGACCGCTTGCCAACTACATTGACTATGAGCGTTTCGGACGCGACATTGCAATGGATGAGAGCGGCAAATTCACCGACGAAGGCTACATCCGCAATACTGGAGACGGCTGGAATCACTACTTTGACGGAACACGGGAGGATATTCCCGATGAGTACCGTATCACCGGATCAGGCAGTGAGCCTGAGCATGACAGCACAATCACTGTCCTCGTCGTTGAGCCGGGAAAAGAGCCTTATGCCAAAGAGATTGACTCCGGTCTTGAGTCATTGCAGCATGAGATCGGCGGCTACATTCAGGCAGTGTACCCGTTTGAAGAGCCGGTTGCCATTGTCTGCAACGAAGAGGCAAAGCTGGAAGGCTTACCTCTCAACCGCGCTCTACGCGATGATGACGGAGACATCTATGACATCGTTGCCGGAACTTTCATGGTGGTCGGTCTGACCGATGACAGCTTCGGCTCTCTGACACCTGAGCTGATGCAGCAGTTCACCGATCACTTCAAAACGCCTGAACAGTTTGCAAAGCTCGGTGATAAGATTGTTGCTATTCCGATGATTTCCGAAGAGCAGCAGAAGCATCAGGCAGCAGAACAGAAGGACTTTGAAATGAATATGGACACCTCCGGTCTGGCTGTTGCCGGTCACATTGGAACATGGCACACGATTGACCACATGGAGGTTGACGGTCACTCCTTTTGGCTCATGGAGCATGACACCTACGGTGATGAAGCTGCTTGTATCATCGTCGATAATTACGGCAAGCTGGCAATCCCTGATGTCTACGACGGCTTTGACGAGCATACCGTTGATCTGCTTCATCAGGAGGTCATGCCTGTTGATCGGATGCCGGATGACAGCATCTCTGTTGATGAGATGAAGGAGTATGGTTATTCGTGGGGCGGTATGCTGCCAATGAGAGAGGAAGCTGCTGCCAAGGTCATGCAGTCCTGCACCGTCTATCGTCTTTACGGCGATGACACGGAGGGCATGGTCATGGATGCCAGCGAACTCAAAGCTCATACAGCTCAGGGCGGCATTTTCGGCGTTGAAAAGGTCGAATGGATTGCCGCTCTGGAACGAGAGAATCCGCTGAAGGCAGCCGAGATGTCTATGGAGGATGACTACGGCATGATTGATGGAATTATCAACAACGGTCCCAAAGAGGACAAGTCCGCTGAGAAAGGCGAAAAGTCCTCCATCATGGACAGGCTTAAAGCATCTAAGTCCGAGCCTCCAAAGGAAAAGCCCGTGCCGCACAAGGAGCGCAAGGGGGATCTGGAATTATGAGCCGCAGCCGGAAATGGAAGGATGAGTGGGCATTCTTCTTAGGCACGGACGGAAGACGAAAGTACAACGACCAGTGCCGCCGCTGCATCCATGATTGCAAGCAGAGCTTCCGCACCGAAGTTGTTGCCTGTTCCCGTTATTTCTCAAAGCGGTCTGAGGATGTGGTTTACTGTCAGGATAAAGGTCGAAAATGACGGTTTTTTCGCCCAGGGAGCTGCGCAAGAAAGTACCCCCGTATGTTTTCCCATATGGCAGTCTTCCTCCGTTACTGTGCGGATAAGTGTCGATTTCAGCCACTAAGTTAAAGCCCCTATGAAGTGCGAAGAGCCTCAGTCGATGCCCATTGTGGGTGTCGGCTGAGGCTCTTTTTTATTCGCGGAGGGAAACTGATACTTCGCCACCAAATGTGCTTACGGTGTACCGATTGTTTGTAATAAGTTCTTCTTTGCTCACTTTGTAATCAAACGGGAATAGAAGTACAAAATCATGAAGCTCACTAAAGGAGTAATAGCTGCCACCATCAATTTTCATAATCGTTGCAATGACAAAATTGATAACTTCGGTATTCGTAATTTCCTGTTTGGTCAAGATGTATCTTGTACGAGAAGCATCTTTGATGAGACCAAGTTCTTTGAGTGTCAGAGTTACGCGACGGCTGGTTGCTTCCAGTGTACCGCGCTCACCCCATTCATCAAAGAGCTTCTGCTTCAACATTGCATTTGTGATTTCATCATGTGCTTCAAACATTCTGCCCATAAACTTACATACATCTGCAACAACAGGATAAGCCAAATAGAGTATGCATAGGCTTATTGGTACGATATATTCAGGGTATTTTTCTATTAAAGAAAGAGCTTCTTTCCGCGCAGGAGACACATCATCCAGCTCGTAATACCACATATTCATCAAGATTTCTCTTGTCTTTCGAAGTCTGGTCGGTCCTTCAATTTCAAAGCTCAAATAATCATTTAGCTCTTTTTTGAAGCTCTCTTTGTCATGACCTTCTTCAAGAAGTTGTATTGTTCTTTTTATCCATTGTAGCTTTATACTACAAGCAAATCCTACTGTTTTAGCCATTATTGTCTACCGCCTTTACCTTTATGAATGGAACAATTACCTCATCTATCGTAATGCCACCATGCGACATTACTGCTTCTCCTTTTGCATCAAAGGAGCATCCAACGCCACAAATGAGGTAATCAAACTCTTTACTCAAGTAATACTTCGGATAATCAATAAGCGAATACTGTTCAAGCAGCTTATCTTTATCCGCAAAGTCTTTGAGAACGAGCATTCTGCGGCTCTTGGTTTCTATTTCTACGCCGGTTTTCATGAGTTTTCCCATTCCAACACATGGCGTGTTTCCGTGATCTGCTGTGATATATACATCGTAACCAGCGTTAAGCAATCGCTTCGTCAAACTTGCAAGTTGCCCTTGCTTCGCCAAAACAGAGATGTCATTAAACATTCCAATTCGTCCTTGCTGCTGACCATGAACCATATCATCAACATCGTTTATAATTACTGCGCCACATTTCACAAAGGAGCTGAAACTAACTTCGTATCCTCTAACATAATCAATCTGTTCATTAGTAAAACCTAAACCGTTAGCGCAATCAAAGAACTCTTGCTTTTCCTTGCTTTGCTTCCACGGCTCCATAAGCTGGCTCGGATATTTATTAGAGAGCAAGCATTGTCTTGAAATTGATGTTGTAGTAGGTATCATTGCAAATATGTTGGATTTGTCATATACCAATCCTTTGAATGACCGGCTGATTATTTCCCAATCAAATTCAGACATACCGTCCATGACAATAATTACAAACTTGTCGCTATGATCTTTGATGTATTCCATAGCTCTGCTGACAGTTACAGGCGTAGCACGATCAATTTTGGAAGACAATTTTCCGAAATTGCTTTCAATAAAGTCAACAAATAACGCATGAAACCGATCTGTATCAGCAGACACATCATATTCCGTTGCCATGACATCGATGGCAGCTTTATCTTCTGCGATGGCAAACCAATCTTGATAACTGCTTGCCGTGGAGCATTTTTCAGACAGCTTTTTGACAGCAATATCAAGATATATTTGAATGTTTTCTCGTGAATAGACTTTTCGTTGGATAAACTGTTCAGTCAACTGACTCACGGACAAATCAGAAAAACAATTTTTGTATGCCATGACCAGCAGATCAAGGTTTATATCATTCCGATTTTTCAGTACAGCAGCACTGAGTTTGGGGAACAACTTAGCATATGTAAGTTTGAACGGGGTAAACTCATGATATATGTCGTAGGGAATGTATTGGCTTGGTTTGACAATTACGGCATATTTCTCTGATTCACAACTGAGTTTGTCATGCTGCTCAACGCGGAAATAAAGATCATCAATGTACGGTAACACTATAAAGCCATGATCCTCAAATACCTTTTCGAGTTGAATGCGATCTCCTAAGCCGTCGCAGTCAATAATCAATATTCTATTTGTGTACTGAGCTGCTGACTGCTCATAGAGATAGCTTCCAAACATTTTTAAGCCTCCAATCCAGCAAGAAGAACTAAGCGGAAGTCAGGAAATACTTTTTGTCCTTTAATATAGGTTTCTTCGATAGAACGCTTTTCCTCGTCCAATCTTTTCAACCGGGCTTTCCGTATATTCTCAATACCAATTTGCTGTGCCGCTTCTATTCTCAGGCACAAAGCATACATATACTTGTCGTAGCTTTCCTGATTTCGCTTAAGCTGCTTTTCTTTAAGATCAACAAATGTGTCATATGCGAACTCCATACACATCTTTTCAAGATGCTCATACTCATCATTTGAGATATTTGCTCTGCTACCCACAGTCAATTTTGAGTTTGGATCAAGAAATACATCCATTATCCGTTTTCCAGCCATAGGGCGCAGAACAAAGTTGTTGTTGACAAATATAGGAACGATTCTTTTATCTGCATCATTATCGGACAATGACAGCTCCCAGAGCATAAAATAACCAGCCTCATTAGGGAAGTTCTTTATTCCGACGGAAAGTATTGGCGAGAAGCGATCCTGCATAATGTCCACATTCAGGTGCTTCGTTACTTTCTCATCATTTATGGCAATTTGATCAAACAGGCTAAGTTGCTCTCCTTGCCAGCGATCATAGTATGTCAAAACCATACGCAACGCTTCTTCAACATCAAAATCAGATTCGCTGCCCACGAGCGTCGTTAGGTCTTTTTCTTCACGGATTACATCCTTATATTTCTTTGCATTAGCAAGTTGCTGTTTCATTTCTGCCTCGACAGGATAAAGTGATTCAGCAATCTTGCTTGGATGGCTGATTGAGCGCATATATACATCCGTGAAGTCACATTCTGCAACTTCGCTGTCCAGAACATCAGAGTATTTGTCAACGCCCATTTCCTTAAAAATAACGGATAGCTTCTCTTCGAGAACTTGACGAACACGGTTTTCAACAGTATCTCCGATGATGAAATTGTAAATATGAACATCGCGTTTTTGCCCGATACGGTCAGCTCGTCCACATCTTTGCTCAATCTTCATGGGATTCCATGGAAGATCGTAATTGATGATAATATTGGAAAACTGCAAGTTCAAGCCTTCTCCACCGGCATCAGTAGAGATAAATATGTTAGCGCAATCTCGGAAATCCTTGAGAGCAAGATTCCTTTCGTCGATTGTCATACTGCCATTGAGGGTAGATACAGTGTACCCGTTACTTGTAAGGATGCGCTCAAGGTATTGCTGAGTGGCAACGAACTCAGTAAAGATGATTATCTTCTGATCGCGGTCCTCCCCGATTATTTCATCTATCGTATTGAGCAGATGTTCAATTTTGACATCTGGGTGCTGAAACTCAGCTTGCTTTGCAATGGAAATGATGTTCTCAAGCTCTGATATTTCCTCATCCAAATCAAGAGAAATTGCTTCAAGAGCTTCTTCCACACCGTCCTCAATATCAAGTTCAGCCAAATCTTCTTCGGTAAGAGAGCCGATGCGCGTACTTTGAGACTTGAGAATATCGAGTCTTCTTTCAAGGCTTTGGCGTACCGCTGTTGTGCTGCTTGTTACCATGCGCTGCATGATGATTAGCAGGAAGATCAAGCACATATTCTTTTTTCGATTGCGTTGCGCTTTGTTATAGGTCTTCGAGACATAAGCTGTAACCAGCTTGTAGAGTTCCTTCTGCATGGTGTGACGCTCGTCCCAAGACATTTCCACGAGATGCGTAATTCTATTTTTGAAAAGTTTGTTGCCGTTATTGTCTATTGCCTCACGCTTTTCTGTACGAATCAGGTAAGGCGCAACTTGTTCCTTTACTATTGATTTTGTGTTAGGGAAGGCTTCTTCGTCAAGAAGGCGAACAAGCCTCAAGAAAGGCTCAGTTTTGCCGTTATGGGGCGTTGCAGAAAGCAGCAGTAGATATGGGCTTGCCTGAGAGAGCAGATAACCCAACTTGTATCGCGCAACTTCGCCGGTTGATCCGGCAACTCTGTGTGCCTCATCAATAACAATCAAATCCCATCCACTATTGATAATGGAATAGATTCGTTCCTCGTTGTATTTTTCGACGCGCTCTTCTGTCCAACCGGCGTGGCGCTCGATGGGCTTGATAGAGTCCATCGGAGATATGACCTGATCGTATTGTCCGTAGACATCCTCGTTGTCGGTCAGACGGCGAATAGTATCATAGTCAGACGGAAGAATTACATTGAACTTCTCATGAAACTTGTCCTGCATTTCTGCCGCCCACTGAGTAACAAGACCGGTAGGACAAACTACCAGAATACGCTTTACCAATCCACGAGCTTTTAACTCTTTGATGACCATTCCGGCTTCGATAGTTTTACCAAGCCCCACTTCATCAGCAAGAATGTAGCGGATGGTGTTATTCTCCATTACCCTATTCAGAACATGGAGCTGGTGAGGAAGCGGAATGACTCCGCTTGCGAGAGATGACAGGAGTCCTCCTGCAGTCTCGTTGCGGATCTTTGATAAGAGTGTAACATACCGGAGATAGTTTTCGTCGTATGTATTGGTCCCGCCATCCATATTCAGTTGTTCTCCCGTTGCCTTATAAACAGCTCCGGTAGCAAGATTGAAGACGCGATAGGACACATAGCCCCATGCTTCAATCTTTTCCAACACTTGGACACTTGCACCGGTGGCGGTATCAAACACCAAATCTCCGACATTGTACATAATCAAAATACTCCTTTATTCAACATACCATCGTTCCGAAATCTTTGCATTTTCACTATCAGGTTTAGGCGATGCTTCATCAAACCTCGTAAGCGTTGGCAGATTAATCGCCGTACCGAAAACAAGCGCATGACCAGTCTGAAGGTATGTTAATCGATCTATCATACCCTGATTGACATAGGGAACCATCCTCGAAATATACTGAAGGTCATCTGGGTTCTGTACCCTATGAATGATGAAGTTACTGCATTGCGAAACTACAGTTTTAGACAATTCACTCGGACGCTGAGATGATATGCCCAAAAGCAAACCATATTTACGCCCTTCTTTTGCAATTCTCTCGAAGATGTTGTATCCGAGAGGCCCGTAATTCGTTTCGTTGCGTATGAAACGATGAGCCTCCTCAATCACAAAATTTATTGGCATATCGGCTTTTTTCTCTCGTTTTCGCAAATAATCAAGGAGAAGTTTGGCAAAGACTTTTGCCACCACTTCAGCGGAAGCGTCATCTAAAGAGCTAATATCGATATTGACAATCTGATGTATGCCAAGAACACTCTGGATAAAGCTGTCTATTGAATCATATTCAGTCTTAACAAGTATTTTCCCTTGAATACCATCTTGAAGGGACTGAAGCCGAGTTACCAGTGTTGAGGTATACTCTTGTATCCTTTGAGAGCTGATACTCCCTTCATATAAGGTCGCAAACTGCACTGCCTCTGAAAACTGTTGCAGTGAATAAGGGACAGCTTTTGAGCTTGAAAGGCTATCAGCAATATCCGACTTAATAAACTTTTGCAAATACTTTATCACAGTTTCAGGCGACAACATATTTCCAAAGCCGACCTTAATGGCAGCTCTTAATGTACCATCTGTTTCTTTTCGTTCTCGTCCATCTTGATATTGTACCTTTCCGACTTGCGTATCAAGGCTTATTTCATCCGTCATAAAGGTGGATAGAATACTAATCAGCTTATCTCCCTTGGACGGGGACGAATCCGAACTGCAAAACACTCCAACAAGGGAACTTGCGAGTATATGATTTCTTACATCAGTATTGCTTGTGGTTTCATCAAAGAAACTCTTTGCTATATCTATTGCCCTCTTAAGTATAGGAATTTGTGTTTTTTCTGATGCGTGAAGAAGAATAGCCCAGTCATCAGCACTCAATGCCCACACGGGTATCTGAAGGCGATTATCTACCAAATCGTCATCCGAGGCGACAAACTCTTTAGCTTGAACTGTCTCGTTTACTTGCGAAATCTCCGAAAATGCCTTTGCATACTCACCGTTGGAATCTATAAAGACAAATTTAGCACCTTTAGCTGCATAGTCTTTCTTGCGAAAGATCTCCTGCATGATTGTGGCTATGGTATTCGATTTTCCGGCACCTGTGTTTCCAAACACGGCAAAATGAAAGCCAAAGAACTTGTCTATGTTTACCTTCACGGAGTAATCAGGGAAAATGACCGATGTGCCAAGCTTCAGCAATTCAGCACGAGTTTTACCATTCTCCTTATCTACAACAGTTTCATCGTCTGTAACCTCAAGCATTATTCTAAGGTCGTTTTGCGAAATGATGTTGACATCAGAAAATACGAGAGGCATTTTTGACACACCAAAGTAAAACCGTTCTGAAACGATCTCCCCAACAAGATTGATAGTTGCCAAGCGGCTGCTGTTTGGCTTATTCAGTTCGGCGTTTTTGAACTGCGGTTTTTCTTCAACGCCGGTTATTTCTCCGATTATAGTACGGTTAACATCGTAGATAGAAACATACGACCCTACCTCACCGACAAACCGAACTCCATCATTTGTGCTGATGTAGTTTCCTAATCCAGAGTAGATTTCGGCAATGATTCCGCGCTGGCTCACCGATGTTAGTTTTCCAATGCTTCGGCTATTCATCAAGCTTCATCTCCTCAAATTCTGCTATGCTTGCAGAGACGGGTTTCAGCTTCAATTCTTCGTCTACATCCGGATGGATGGGAGGCAGAGCTTTTTCGACAAAGTTTCCGAAGTAGTGAATCTTATCTTCGGAATTGTAAACTGTGATGCGCGAGTCTCCAAGTTTGGTTAGCTTGGTTATGTTGTCACCAGAGCCGAAAACAACCAGACGGAAGGACGGTACCGCCAAGCCATTCAAAATGATGCGATTGATATGGTCATCACCAAAGCTATATCCGAGAACAACAAGAACGCTGTTCTTTTGGACGATACGGTTTTCCATTGTACGAAACAGATCGGAATATGGCTCCATAAGCGTCGTGCGGTCTTTCATCGGAGTAGGATAGATCATCACCGTCTCGCTGTCGTGAATGTCCGAATAATGTCGTTCCCATATCTCGTCATCCTTGCAGAGCCACGAAATAGAGCCATGGAGCTTTACAAGGTTAAAGAAAGAGGATACACGCTCCCAAACATCCCTGGTTAGGTTCATGTTCTCAACATACATATAGTTGTAGCTGATTGGATTAAATTTCCGTCTGTACGATCCGGAAAATCCATTGTTATATGGAAATCCAAGCTCATCCAAGGCGATCTCGTTAAACAAATCATAGTTCGTTGTGAAAATGCTTATCGGAGACTTTCTTGAGCGTTGAGTGATTTTTGCATAGAACGATTTATAAATCTCCTTCACTTCTTCACTCTCAAGCCCAGCCTTAATCTTGTCGCGTATAAAATCTCTGATCTCTTTGATTTTTGCATCAATATCAGGTTCAATCTCTTTGACTTGATTTGCAACAGCTATTGCACCCATAGCTTCAAGCATTTTCTCAAGATTGCTGTCATATTTACCATTGAACTTAACACCTGCAACCGCGAAATCAGGCTTTTCTTCAAAAAAGGAATTGTAAAGTCCTTTCATAAGCGGGATGCCTGTTTCCTTCTTATCAACAATATTGCTGGAGCAACCGGCTCCTACCAAAAAGCTGAGGTTATCCATCTGTAGATACTTTGCCATCTCTGATTGGAGCGTTTCCTGCGTTATTTCTTTTTCTTCACTACCCATGTAGCACTTGATGCTTGCTTCAGACATAAAATAACCTCACTTTCTTATATTACACTCTGCTCAAGCTAATGTCGTAATACATGAGCAAGTTCTGATCTTCCTGAATTGTTTCTTCGGGAAGACGATTTGCCAGCGCAACGATGGCAGCGTAGTCCTTATCCTTCCAGAGCTTTGCAAAACCAGCTCGGATTGCTTCGGAACGGAAAACCTTGAGCTTACCCTTGCTATTCAGGTACTCTTGGAACTCCTTGAGCAAGTTCTTTTCACGCAGCTTCGCAATATCGCCACTCTTGGTTAGGTCCGGGATATACCATTTACCGTCTTCGTCCTTGAGGAAGTTTTCTTCAAGGATGACAGAAAGCTCAGGCATTTTTTCGCGCTTATCGACTGCCTTCAATTCCTGCATGAACTTAGGCATCAAATCCTGATAAGTTTGCGGACCATCGCCGCTGTTTGCGTCAAGCTGCTGGTACAACCAACCTATCGCAGACTTTTCATCAGAAACAAACAGCGAGAATTGAATTGCCTCTACATCACAGGTTGCGCGTGCCATGTCATATTCGTTGACCTGATCGGGCAAAAAATACATATTGTTTCTCTTTAGGAATCTGTCCTCGAGCCCTTTGTAGAAATCTGGAGCATCAAGCGGCACTGCGATTCCTTGCATAATATGATATGCAACCATTCTATCAAACAATAAAAATCCCTGACGCTCTGAGATAAGCTCGATTTTATCTTCTTTTTTTACTACAACAGGAATGTTCGATAAATGTTGTCTGACAAAATCCCAAGCTGTCTCTGTTGTCCCTGCGTTTTGCAGGAATCTCTGCCTGAACTCGTCCTTTGGTTTATATGCCGAAATTACGAGGTCTTGTTTTACAGCTGTTGTTGTAGTTACTTGTTTGAAACTACCTTGCTTTTTGTCAAGAGTTCTTACATCTGCAATAATGAAGCCTACACGCATTAAAGACTCTTGGATTGCGTTCCATACATTGTTCTTAGAGTTATGAAACTCGACAGTCATCCATCTTCCCGGCTTCAAAATACGGAAGTTCTCAGAGAAGCACTGTGTCATAAGCTCTTGGTATTCAACAACCCCCTTGCGTTGAGTTTTACTCATGATTGCTTCGGAAGTGTTATTAGTGAAAACTTTGCCCCATGCTTCCCAAATGAAATTCAATTCGGAGTAGTTCAAATTATCTCCAAAAGGAGGATCTGTAAAGATATAGTCGATACTGTTTTCTGGAATGTTTGGCACACAGGAAGAGGATCCTGTATTGATATATACATTTTTACTTAGTTGGGCGGTTGAGTAGAGCTTAATGATACTTTGAATTTTGTTGTCAATAGCTTCAAAAATATTGCGCTCTGCCATAAGGCTTGGTATATACAATGTGCCACTTACTGCGCCCATAGCAAAAGTACCGCCGCCATTCAACAAGCGCCCAATGTTCACTTTGATCATTTTCGTTCCATATGAGAACGAACTTTTCATAGCTGACATTATCCTGTGTTTGATAGGTTGCGACTCCTTATCTGCCTCGTTCAAAATGTAGCCAAGGAGGATCAGGTTTCTTTTCGTAAAAAACTGATGAACATTCTTAATGCCATATTTGTCATTTCTACGACTTTCTGTTCCTTCGCACATTCTGTCAGAAGGACACCAGAAAGGAACTTTGAGTGCTTCTATCTTTTCTATCAGAGCAATATCTTCTGAATCTGGTTTCTTATCAAATTTTTTCCCACACCAAGTATAGTTGATCAACACAGGAACTTGCTTGATTGCAGATACCAATTCTCCGGTTATATCATCAACATAAGTATGCATTGACTTTTCACATTCACGCTTTGACATTTCTCCATTGCAGTGAGGGCAATACATTCTGTCACGGACTTTCCCCGCGCTTTCATCCACGGCAATGTCCCAAAACACAAACTCTTTTCCGCACACAGGACATATCATGACATCAGACCAAACGGAATAGTTTATGCTGCCTTTCACATGATCATGTAAAAACAATGACGGAGAATTGTCTTTATGCGAATGATTGGTTTCTAACATCCAACCATAATTCTCCAATGCGCTTCTATAAATCCGATCCCATGCGTTTCTGAGTTCGCTTGTGTTCACAGAATAGTTATAGTTAAGCGCGGTGAATGTTGCAGCGGGAGAAAGATCGCTGATAATTGCTTTTCTCGCCCCTACACGCTCTTCGAGGTCAGAATAGGAACTCAAAAGAGAAGTAACGGTTTCTCTATCACCACACATTTGAGCTGCAACGCCTGTCATTCCAGAACCACCAAAGCTATCGTACACAATATCCCCGGGTTGAGTGTAATGGAGTATGTAACGCATGATAGCCTTATGAGGAACTTTGGTGTGGTAGCTGTGGACATTATATATTATGTCACTTTTGCCTTCGCTTACATCTGCGGCAAATGGTTCTCTATGATAATCATCTGTTGATTCGTCATAAGATTTTCCAAATTCAGAAAGAAATTCGTTGATAAAAGGATTCGGACAAGCAGTATAGTATGGAGCTTCGGATAAGGCGATGATATCATCATCGCTTCCAATAGGGAATCCTTCTATATGACGGACTTTATCGATGTCTTCCTTCGTCAGTTTTCTTTTTTCCATCGATTATTCCTCGCTTTCTCTTCTTTTGACAACAATACGCAGTGTCGTAGCATCTTTGCCCTTCGTGTAGGCAGAGATAATATCGTTCAGCTTCGCTTTGAATGTCATTTCATCCAGCGGCGGCAGCTCATCCAATTTTTGAACAAGGTCTTCAATCTCAATGACAACCGGCTCATAGTTCTTGAGCAATGCCTGAATGCTCTTCACAAAGAAGTCATCCACGCGCTGAGGCAGAGAGCCGGAAGCAATGAACTCATCAATTACCTTAGCCTGCTGTGCGCTTAGATACTCTTTCTGGCTTAGAACAATTGGATCGGTAATGGTGTCCATGAGCTGCTTTGTCCATTCGGCAACAAGGGCGTCAATGCGATCCTCAAGGTTATCAAGCTGACCGTAGACATTCTTTGCCTTATCCTCAAGGCTGTATCGACAATGAGGACAAATAGGATTGGTCTTCATCTCATTGGGAGTAAGATCGTAGCAAACCTTCAAAGATGCCAAGTCATTCTCGATCTCTCCGAGCTTCGCGGAAGAGAGGATTTCAATAGTACGCAGCTTTCTCAGATTGCTCAGAGCAAGACTTTCCTGAACTTTGCCTCTACGCTTTGCATCTTCGATGCCCAGTCTCTTTTTCTTGTGTTCCTCAAAGTAAATCTCGATGTACTTATCCTTGATTTTCTCAAGCTCAGCGGAAACCTTCTGCGCAGCAGCCTCACCGGTAACACCATCCATGATGTCATCTCTGATAGAACGGAAGGAAGCCTTTGCATTTTCAATCTCAGATTTCAGCGCGGCACCGAGATCAATAAACTCTATGCTGGAAATATAGGTAACAACAGCAGAACACTCAGCCTTGAAAGTAATATACTCAGGGATGAGCTTCAAGAGAGCGATTTTCTTTGCAAGTTCATCTACTTCCTCAGATGTCAGGCTGAAATTGTTCAACTTGGCAGGAGTGTTAAATCTTGCGCCGTAATTGCTGAACTCGTTCTTAACGGCAGTGCAAGCATTTCTCATCATCTGGATCTGCTGCTGATTTGCAAGCGGCTCCCCCCAAAGTTCAAAACCGTCATTCAGTTTTCTTTCGAGCAGGACGGAGTTGTTGCAAAGTTCCTGAGCTGCCTTGAGCAAAGCTTCTACGCCTTTTTCGCGATCATTCGGATTGTCCAGAAGAGCAGGATTGATGTCGAGGACATCAAACAGCTTTTTGAGTTCAGCCATAGAAATCTGTGCTGGTTTGGACAGATACTTGAACTCATACAAGTCCATAACGTTTGTCTTCGGAACTTTATCAAGGGAGGACGCAGTAATCGTTTCGCCGTTCTTCAAAGTGATTACTGCATACCCAGCATAAACCATTGACAGGAAGATGATAGGCGTAAAGATATGCCATACCTTGAACTTCTTGTCGATCTGCCAATACAAACCTTGCTGCTCAAACATATCAGAGAAGTTGAGAACACCTTGTTGCGGCAGAGCCTTAACCTTATCGATATAATATGAAGCGAATTTAGAGCCTTCGGGACGGATCTTGTCCCCGTCGAGAATACCAAAGCTCTGCAACATAGCGGTGGACTGTTGTGTCTTTCTTCCGGCAAAATGGTCGAAAGCAGCACGGGCGTTGTCAGCCATATTTTTACGAGTGATCTTTGTTTTCATGACTGGGCAGTCCGGATAGATTTTATTGAAGTAGCCATCCAGACAGATAGAAGCAGCAAGGTCAATGGTGTCATTGAAAGTGAGATCGCGGTTATATCGTCCTTTTAAGACTTCGATCAGCTGCTTGCGCTCTTTGTTATATACAACATCGAAGCAAGTATTCTTGTTTTCGCTGAGATACTTGACCAGCTTTTTACGGAGAATATTTGCCTTCGCGAGATAAGCATCCTTGTCCTTACCTTCACTGATATCTGCCAAGCTGCAAGAAGCTGCATAGAGAGAAATTGTCTCATGGAACTCATTGCTTGACTTGAAGTAAAAGTACACTTCGTCCTCAAGGTCCTGTCTCGATGCACCGGAGTTCCCATAGGGAGGCATAATGTGAAGGTAGAAATCACGCTCCGGCTGTGCTGTGCTTCTTTCCCCGGGAAGCCCCATAAACAGATAACCTTCACGGAAGATATTGTGAGAATCCCAATTCAGGTCATGCTCGTAGATATTGAAGCCAGAAACATACTGCTTCTTATCCCACTCAAGGCAGCTATACACCACTTGATAGAAATAACGGTTAAGTTCACCGTCAGCCATCAAAGAGGCTTTCTGCTTGATCTTCTCATCGTAGTCAACAACTTTATCTACATCAATGTAATACTGATTGTTTGCCTCGTTGCAAATAATAAACTGACCGGAAACTGTGGTCATGATGTCGCGAAGTGTAGCCTTAACAACACCAAGCAGGAAGTCCGCATCCTGCTCAGGCATCATGAGATACAGACAGAGATCGTCTTTCAGGTTTTCAGCAGTCAATCCAAACTGAACATCAAGACCATTGGTAGTGAGACGATGTACGCTCAATGCGTAGATAATCTTGATCGCCAATGGCTTGTATGCCGGTTTCGGGAAAGATGTATTGATGATACCTTCGAGCTGCTGGCTGGCATTAACAACGCGGCTGATAGTAACATCACTTCGAAGCAAGCCGTTTGACTTGATAGCAGTCCAATAGTTATCAAAAGAGATGATACCGGGAGCATTCTCAGGAACATCGGTGTTGAATATGCCCTTGATAGTCAAGGAGATATTCTTCAAAATATGACGGTTTTCAATCAGGTAAATCTTATTGAAGACATCAATATATGCCGGATGGATCGGATAGAGATCAACGAACTCATCCAGTTTAGAAGACATACCGGTATAGAGATTACAGAACTTCTCAAGGTGCGCTCTGATGAGTGCTTTCTGCTCAGGAGTCTTCTTCAAGATACGCTCGGAAACAACATACGATGTTGCTTCCTTCGTGATGATGATCTGCGTGAAACGATCCTTAACATGCATGAGTGTGTCAGAAACAAAGCTGAAACGAGGATTGTCAAAGACTTTTTCCTGAACACCGAAAATCACGCGAAGATTAGACTTTGAACACATTTCTCCCAATGCGCGGAAGAACTCAAGATCAAGGACGATAGCACGCTCATCACGAGAAGTAAGGTAAGACAAAAACTCGTCAACAACAATCAAATATCCCTTGTCCGGGTATTTATCATTGAACGCCATCATCATGTCCTTGATGAGCTTTTTATTGTCCTTTACTGTGTCAAAATCGGGAACATCGTAATCAATTCCACGAGCATCAAAATCCTCTTGAATGAAGCCAAAGAGGATCTCACGCAACGACATGGTAACGCCTCCGATTTCAATGCGAAGGACTTCAAACTTCCCGGCAATAGGTTCCATGTTTTTGGCGAACTTTTTATTTTGAAGATACTGCAAGTTATCCGCGTCTTTTGCTATTGCAGAAATGACGGACATCAAGTGAGACTTACCGGTACCATAGTTACCGACAACAAGCACACCCTTGTTGTCAACCACTTCATCCATTTGAAGCTGATCAATAACGGGAGCTTGAAGGCTATCAGCCATTGCGTCAGACATAACATAGGTCTTCACATATTCACGAGCTTTATCAGCATCGTCAGCCGTGATAAGCTGAATAACATCCTCAATCGGATTAAAACTGATCAATTCTGAGTATTTCATTTTGTTCCTCCCGCTTATACGACACACACGATGTCATAGTTTTCAATTTCATATTTGTGATAGTCAGGAAACCCTTCTTCTCCGTAGACAAGTGTATTGTTGTCGAGTTTTCCTGACCATATAATGTCAAACTTTTTTCGTTTACAAGCCGTTGTCAGCATCTTGAATACATCGATTTTATATGCCGGATTGAATAGAACATCTATGTCCTTAATGATTGATCTCTCCGGTAGAGAGTCAATGACCTCATTGAATAACTTTTCAATCCTCATCGTTCTTCGTGAAGGCTTGAGCTGCAATAATTTTTCTGCCATCAACTTGTTTATCGAGACTGCACTGTCTCTTATATTTGGTGGCGCCGAGCAGTAGATGAGAAGGCGAAATGCTTCCTTGTCGGCAGCCAGCATATTATGTTTTACAATCATTCCCATCGCTCTGACTCCAATCCAATACCTCGGTTTATCTTAAACTCTGTCTTGTCCCATAATCAGGAGTCACTGTCTGAGACAAACTCTACGATGTCAGAAATATTGCAATTCAGGGCAATACATATTTTGCGAAGAGCCTCCATTGAGACATCCTCGCCTTTTCTGAGTTTCGTCATGGTGCTTGATGATAAGCCGCTTGCTTTATGCAAATCACCTTTACTCATGTCTTTGTCTACGAGCAATTTCCAGAGTTTTTTATAACTTGCCTTCATGATTTTTACCTCCGCATAGAATGTCAAATATTATTATACCACAATTTTATCGATTTTTCAAGAGGGTTTCGGTAAGTTCAGACTTTTTCAACCGTTTCGCACGATTTTTTCCTGTCGAGAAGTTATGACGGAAAAGTCATGACAATGAAATAAAAAGAGCCTGAGCAGATTCAATCTACTAAGACTCTTTTATCACTTATTCAAGCTGTGAAGTTCTTTCCTTTGTAGGCTCCGTGTCACTTCCGAGACTGAGGAAGACATCAACATTTGCTTTGATGGTGTCGATCTGCTTCGCTTGTTTCTTGAGGCTTGCGCGTTCATCGTAAAGCCTCTGCTGCTCCTGAGAGAGCCGTTCCTGCTCGGCTTGTAGTGACTTCAAGCTGGGCAACTTGCCGTCTCCTTGCATCGCAAGAAGGTTACTCTTTGCTGCCTCAAAGATGACCAGCTCTGCTTCGTGTTTTGCCCGGAATGCGGTCTTGTCCTTTGCCTTCTGGAAGGCATCATAGACCGGCTTGAGCCTCTGATAGTTACTGTTATTTTTTATGAGTGGCTGCACTTCTCGCAGACGAGCTTCCACACTTTTCAGCTCATCGCCGGTACGAGCGAAAGAGCTGTGGATATCATCAACCTTAGCCTCAAGATCAGCATAGTGGAGAAGATTATTCTCGGTGAGGAAGTTGAGAGTACGCGCAGCTTCCTTGAGGTTGTTGAGCTTCGCCCAGTGCTCGTAGCCCTTGCTTTCCTGAGCCTTGATGCTGTTCTGAATGTCGATGATGAGGGAGATACCTTTGCGCCCGGTCTGCATCTGACGCTTGCGAGGATTGCGTCCCTGAATGCGTTCTTTGATGCGCTCTTCGGTGTAGTTTTCTCCGATGGTTTTAGCGCGAGTGAAACGCTCCTGACCTTCGGCGCGGAAGGAAATGTACTTGCCCGTTTTGATTTCGTAACCGGCATCCTGCATCATTTTAAGGAACTCATCGTAGTCCTTTGCCGTGATGACACAACGGTCAATAGTCTGCTTGAGCTTCTGCTTCCAGCTTGTTCCGCGCTTTGCTTCTGTGTATTCCTTGTAGTCCATGCCCTTGCTCTGAGACGGAGGAATAACAGAAAGCCCATGCTCTTTGCAGATAGAATCACTGAGCTGCCTCAGCTCTCGGTATGTCCTCTTGTTACTCCGGTACGCATGGTAATCGACAAAGTTCACAGCGTTGAAAATGATGTGGTTATGGCAGTGTCCTTTGTCAATATGCGTGGCGATCACATACTCGTATTTTCCTTTGAGCCATTCGTCTGCGAACTGTTTTCCGATCTCATGAGCTTTTTCCGGCGTGACCTCACCGACATCAAAAGACTGTATCAGGTGACGAGCGATGACGGTAGGAATCTGCGCTCCTTGCTGTGCTGCAAGATTGCGCGTCCACTCAAATTCCTTTGCAACAGAATCGTTGGCAGCACATCCGAAGGAAGAAACAAGCAGCTCATCATCAGTCTTTTTCGGATCGATGATGTAGGCGATTGCTTTGTTTACAGTTCCACGGATTGGCTTGATTTTAGTAACTGCCATATCTCTTTCTGCCTCTCTTTCAGCTCGGCTACATCGTCCTCATAGAAGTGTCCCGTTGAGTTGATGCGTCGGCAAATCTGATTGATGTTCGATGCGATGCGACTGACGGCTACTGCAAGTTTTTTCTGCTGCGTGTAGTCCACCTTGATTATGTAGCCATCAATCGCCATCTTGCGAAGATACGCTCCCATGTTCTTTGTACCGAGCTGCGCCATCTTCGACTTGATTAAGCGATGCTCATTTTCAGATACGCGGATTTCAATGCGTATCGGTCTTGTTCTGTTAGCCATAGCGATCCGTCCTTTCGTAAAAATAGAGGGTTTGGGAGGCTTCCCAACAAGCAGTTTTGAGATTAAGGGGAGGGTTTCCTTAATCGAAAATCGCAGTGTGTACGGACACCTGCTGTACTTGCTATTCTCTAAAATCGTATTCCCTTGTAGGTACTCCCCGTAAAATACCCCTTCACTTTACTAAGTGAATCACTGTTGCACTTTGTCCCATTTCCAAAGAAAAAAAGACGCTCGAAAGCGTCTTTTTAAGCGTGTATATTTCATTCAAACATTCCTCGGAAGAGATCGCTTTCAATATCTGCGATGTCATACATCGGTATTTTCTTGCCGTCAGTCAGGATCAGCAAACGTTCGTATTCGTCGAAGCGTTTTAGGTTTCCGGTCACGGTCACATACGCGCCGCCTGACTTCTTCGTGTCTGGCAGGAAGTAGGTGATGGAGATTTCAGGTTGCTCGTCGATCATCTCGATGAGGTAGGCTTGCTTCATATCAAGAGCTGCTTTTCGGTCCTCATCCATTTCAATCTTTTCGTCAGTCAGACGCCCGGTTTCTTTTATCGCATCATCATAACCGGTGAGAGCAGCGAAGGGAGAGAATTGAGCTGCACGATCCAGCATAGACATCTGCGGTCTTGTCTTTGAAACATGATGCGGTAGATTGAGAATATCTTCGTACACACAAATCCCTCCTTCAGAACTATCATGATTAGATCAACCTTAAATGCAGAATTAAGACTTGCTTTTTCCTTTCGGCAACCTTCATGAAAACCTTTGTGACAAAGCCTAATTTCTTGCCCAGCAGTTTCAATGCATCTGGAAAGAATGTTTTCTCTTCTAACAGTTCCATGCCACATTTGTCCGCAAATTCCTTGCTATCGTTAATTCCGAAGTACATAATAGCACTGGCATTTCCGGTGCGCTTGATAAACCAATTCGTAAACTTCAATCCAGATTCACTTGTAGCATCAAACAATATCTCACCTTGCGGAAGTGCCTTTGCACATCCCTTGATGAAAGCGATGATCTCTTCTTCGTGAAAATACTGAAACACGCCAGACACAACCAGCAGAGTAGGGATAGCACAATCCATCTCTTTCACCCACTCCAGCTTAAACATATCACCGGCAATAAGCGTTTCATTTTCGCGCTGACCGAATACCTGTTTTCTGGCTTCGATTACTTCCATCAGGTCAGCTTCATACCAATGAACGGTTTTCTTGTTGATTTTTTCGTGCAGACGGTCATAGGCGGTTTCCAGACCCGCACCCAAATACACAACATTGCATTCGTTGTGTTTGGTAGCAAAAGCATACACCGTTTTATCCATATTGTAATAACGAGCAACAGATGCCATATTGCTATATTCGGACGATCCCTTATCAGCCCCCTCCGGCAGATATTGCTCCATCTCTAAAGCCTTTTCATCTAAAAAATATTCGGGGAATTTCTTTGAAATATTGATTCTTGCTACTAAGGGAACAAACAATGTATTTGCAACACCATCAAAATTATTCATGTTCTTTACCTCTATCTTGTGTGTATTTTTTACCAAAAATAAAATCAGATTTTCTAAGCCTTGTGACCTCCAATCTGTGAGTTACGATCCTTCGCCGTCGCGCCTTCCTCCAAGTTCATGCCCTTGAGGATAGCGTTCTTGCCAAACTTCTTTTTGATGGTCAACATGGCTTGCTGCATCTTTTTCTCACGCTCAAGTTCGGCGCGTTCCTGCTTCTGCCTTGCGTCACGCGCTGCGTAGTCCGTGAAGAGATCAAGCTGTTCAAAACCGTCGTTCTTCTTTGGCGCGTCTGCTTCCGGGAGAACATGATTTGCCGTGATGTTAAGCCTTCGGATGAGAAGGTTTTTATCAACGATCCGGTCAAACAGATCGGACACAGCACACATTATTTTCCTTGTAGATGATGTGTAGCTGTCAAGGTTGGCAGTACCGTGAGCGTGTTTCGGGATAGCTCTGCCGTAATGGTCTTTCACAACCGGACCGTGATACTTTCGGCTTCGCTCCGGATCGGTGAGGTTTTCAATGTCATAGCCAATCGTGATGACGATTTGATCTGTGACAAGCCCTTTATCCACCAAGTCCAGCACGAGCATATCTGCCATTTCACGGAGGACGAGCTTCGCTTTGTCTGCATCATAGGGGCAGTGCAGCACTTGTCCGGAACCCAAGCTGTTGGTACTCGGTCTGTATGCCTTGATTGCTTCAATGGTAGTAGGCTCCCAGCCCCACGCATGGTCGATCAGCAGTTCTGCGTTTTTCCCGAAGAGCTTATAGAGCAAGTCTTCATTCTTTTCGGACATTCGCGCAACATCGCCCATTGTAAACATCCCGTTTTCTTCGAGCTTCTTTGCATAGCCGCGTCCCACACGCCAGAAGTCGGTTAGAGGCTGATGTGACCATAGCTCACGACGGTATTTCATCTCATCCAGCTCGGCAATACGAACTCCGTTTGCGTCTGCCGGAATATGCTTTGCTACAATGTCCATTGCAACTTTGCAGAGAAACAGATTTGTTCCGATACCGGCTGTTGCTGTGATGCCCGTTGTCTCAAGAACATCCAGAATGATCTTCATGGCAAGGTCATGGGGAGAGAGCTTGTAGGTGTTCAGGTAGTCAGTGACATCCATGAATACCTCGTCGATAGAATACACCACGATGTCCTCCGGTGCGACATACTTCATGTAGATTTCATAGATGCGGGTGCTGTACTCCATGTAGTACGCCATTCTCGGAGGGGCGATGATAAAGTCAATCGCAAGCTCCGGCTTTGCTTGTAGCTCGAAAAACGAATATGATGAGCCTTCCAGCTTTCGCCCCGGCGCGTCGTGCTGCCGTCCGGCATTTGCTTCCTTGATACGCTGCTTGACCTCAAACAGCCGTCCGCGTCCGGAGATGCCGTAGCTTTTGAGGGAGGGTGTAACAGCAAGGCAGATAGTCTTATCCGTCCGGCTCTCATCCGCGACAACGAGATTGGTGTCCAGCGGATCCAAGCCACGCTCCCGACATTCAACCGAAGCGTAGAAGCTCTTGAGATCGATTGCGATATAGGTTTTCTGCTTCATGCTCCGGTTGCACCCCCCTTAATTTACACGTTAGCAATCAGCTCGGCAAACAGAGATTTTATTTATTCAGTAATTCTTGCAATTCATCTAAAAAACGACAAACATGATAACCGTCACAAACGGCATGATGCACTTGAATCGATAAGGGAATATAGTATTTTCCGCCATCCTCATAATACTTCCCAAACGTAAATATCGGCAGTAGATAGTCATATCCTTTTTTCAGATTTAAGTTAAAGCCTTCAAAGCTTGTCCACGGTATCATAGAAACAGGGAACGTGTTTTCCGGAGGATTAGGCTTTGCGGACATTCCCGTTCGTTCACCAAAAGCGTCTATATCCTTTTGGTAGTTCTGAAGAAACTCAGTATAGTCTGCTGTAAACTCAGTCCAAATACTCGAAAAGGTTTCAGTTTCCTTATGAAAGATTGTGTAGCAAGGCAGCATTTCTGAAAAAACGCCTACCTGTCCGTTTTCATCTAATGCCGTCCTGAACTCTTCATGTCGATTGATGATCGTTGTAACTCCATATAAAAGAGTTGGGTATAACTTTTTTCCATCCTTTTTCAACTTAGAAATATCGAGTTTTACCGTCATACTATATGTGCAGGGCGTATTGTCAAAATAGTGGTCGAAATACTCTTTTCGTGTCCAATTATTTATATCAATCTTTGTGAATTGCATCATTTATCCTCCGCAAATTCCGATTTGTTGTCATCTTACGCTCCGAGCAAACTCTGGTCAAACGCGAACAGAGCCTCGTTGATTTCAAAGACGTTATAGTTCCCATGCTCCACGAAATACTCCACGATGATGTCAAACTTGTTGGAGTGGGAGAGTGCAAAGCCCGCCTTCATGAGCATATCCTTCATTTCCACAAGCGGCAGCTCAAGGGCGATGGCAAATGCAATGACCGTAGGCTTTGACGGCTTATACAGCTTGTCGCTGCGGATCTTCGAGAAGAGTTTCCGGTCAATATTTGCCTTCTTGTAGCACTGTGCGTCCGTCATGCCGCGTTCATCAATCTTCCGCAGCAGCATCTCCGAAAAGCTCTCGTCGATCTGTCCCAGTGCATCGTCGAGTGTTGCTGCCTTTTTGGAGCTAACTGCCATAGGAGCTGTGAGCTTTTCAATAGCTTCATCGCAAACGGATGACTCGCAGGGCATCGGCTCGTCCATCCGGAAGGCGTTCATCCTGCGCAGACGCTCGGAACGACTATCGGTATGCTCATCCACATAGCGATCATCTATGTATTCTTCGATGTCCGAGAACAGCTTTTCGCTGATCCGATATGCCTTTTTATCAAAGATAACAATGAACACGGTCATGTCATTCTCAAGCAGGAACTCGCTGATCGTGTCAATGGCAACTCGGAGTGCCTGATCTTTCGGATAACCATAGATACCGGAGGAAATGAGCGGAAACGCAACCGTCTCACACTTTGCTTCCTTTGCCAGCTCAAGAGATGTCCGATAGCAGGAGATAAGCTGTTTGCGCTCTCCGTGCTTGCCGTCCGCCCAGCGCGGACCGACGGCATGAATCACATATCGACATGGGAGCTTATATGCGCTGGTGATCTTTGCACTGCCGGTTTCACAGCCGCCGAGCTTCCTGCACTCGGCAAGCAGTTCCGGTCCTGCAGCACGATGGATGCAGCCGTCCACACCGCCGCCTCCCAGGAGGGAGCTGTTGGCAGCGTTGACGATTGCGTCCACTTTCATTTTTGTGATGTCATTTCTGACTATCTGTAATGGCATACTGTGTGCCTCCTGTTCTCAGGCAACAAGCCTATATACAGTCAGCGGCAAATACCAAACTGCCACTGCTAATTTCCAAATCAAGATCACGCCTCCGATTAGACCACCGAGGACGATGTTGAGCGCAACAACGCCAACAGTTCCGGCAATGCCAAACCCTATCGGAATCAGTGTGAACATCTTGCCGATACCAAAGGGTACTCCGCAAGCAAGCCATATCAGGAAGAAATCCTTTACTCCGTCCTCAACGAAGATACGGCTGAATATCGAGTATAGGAAGAGTGCTACGACAACCGGCAGCACTGCCTTCTTGAGAAAATCCTTGATTATTTCCGTCTTAGTCATAGCATCCACCTCATTTCAAGAAGTCGCTTCGATGGTCAATCCGGCGAAGGTCATATCCGGTTTCTGCCAGATGTGCGATCTTCAAAGCAACCAAGTTAATATCTGTGTGCATAGCTCGTGCGATCTGCTCCGTGGTATATCCGTATTGATATATGTACTCAAGTATCTCATCGGTATCAATAAGGATTTCCGCTGCAACGATGTTCGCCTCATATTCAGGCTTCGTGGTCATGTCGTAAAGCATGAACTCCTGCAAAGCGTTTCCTTTTGCCAGATACCGATGAAGCTGATCATGTCCCAGCTCATGAGCGCAGACAATACGCTGCATTCGTGAACTCAAATCCTTATTGATAAAAATGAAACGATTGCGCTTGATCACTCGGTACATACCCTTGAGAGGACCGAAGTCATCACAAAACAAGACCTCTATGCCAAGCTCTTGCGCTATGCGAAAAGGATCTCGTGTGCCGCAGCGTCTAACGAGATTGCTGCCGACTTTCGAGAGATGTTCAGCACTCATCGCTCCACCTCCATTCGTGGGGAATCATTATAACAATTCAATAGTACAAAAATACGGACTTATTCCTGCGGAACTTCTTTGGACTTGCGTCTACCGTACTTCTTATTCTTTTCTTTTGCGATCCAATACGCATCATTCAGAGCCTTCATTGCTCCTTCCAGAGCATCCTCGCTCAATTGACCACCGGCAAACATACCGGTTACTTCGCTGACAAGCTCATCAATATCGCGCGCTGCCTTAGAGCCGCCCTTCTCATGAGCTTCAACAACATAAGTGCCGCTGCTGCCAAGAAGATACTCCGTGGTAGTTCCCAGCGCGTCAGCAATTTTCTGGATAACTTCCATGTTAGCTGGTTTTCTATTACCGAGTTCATAGTTCTGGATGGTACGAGCAGTAACGCCAGCTCTCTTTGCGAGTTCAGCCTGAGTCAGTCCAGCCTCCACTCGCTTTTCTTTCAGTCTGTCTTTGAATACCATAAGGCACCTCTTTCTAAAACTTTTTGTGAACACGAACACTTTTTCGTCTAAACCCATTGACATGAAATTCTGTTCGTGCTATACTATGGTTGCTGACACGAAATGCTGTTCGCGTTATTATGATACCACACGAAACCTCGTGTGTCAACAGGAACATGAAAACTTGTTCGTGTTTCTTTTTAACTTTTTTGTGAACGGAGGGAGCAAATGCAAAGTATTCAGTGCCGGAAAGCATATGTTTCGGTTAATGTAGATGTCGATGAGGAAGGGACGCTCCATCCTCGTTTTATCCGATGGAAGAACGGTCTGATTTTCAACATCGACCAAGTTCTGTATAAGTGCCGCGCATCTTCTAAGAAGGTTGGAGGCGGCGGTATTCGTTACACCGTAATGATCAGAGGAAAGGAGTCGTTTCTGTTTCATGAAGGTGATAAATGGTTTGTAGAAGCAAAGGAGAGCAGATGATGATCTTAACCCACAAGCAAATAGAAGAAATCGCAGCAGCCGTTACCAAAGACTTCAATGAGTTTTTCTTCGGTAAAGAGGCTAATGATGTTCGTATCGCTCGTGCCACACCGATTGATCAGTTCGCAAAGGACTATCTCGGTCTGGATGTGTCCTTCGCTCGTTTATCCGGCGATGGAAGCATCTGTGGGCTGACAGCTTACGCAGATACGGAATACATTACGGAGGAAATGGGAATCAAGCGCACCATTCCTCTCAGGCAAAATCAAGTCCTGCTGGACGAGAGCTTTATCCGTCCCGGCAAAGTTCGGGAACTCTGTGGCAAGCGCAGATTTACCCTTGCCCATGAATGCGCTCATCAAATCCTCTATTCGATGGAGGATGAGGAATCGAAGGCAGCTTGCCGCCAGAAATATGCTGCACGAACAGCATACTCCCTCCGTGATCTCAAAACCCGTGAGGATTGGAACGAATGGCAAGCAAATGTATTAGGGGCGGCGATCCTTATGCCTCAGAAGGAAATGGATCTCGCCGTGTGGTATTTCGGTGGCAATAAAAACCTGATTAGCTATGAGGGGAGGTTTGCTTACCGTGACCGCTTGACGCTCAATCTGATATGCGGACAGCTCGGTGTTTCCAAAACCGCTGCTGTGATCCGGCTGAGACATCTCGGATATGTTGAAGATCGTCCGTACCTTGAGTATTCTTATCCGTTGGAGGTATGGGCATGAGAAGAAACATCCGTGTAACTGAGCCATCTGCGGAAATGCAGATCAAAATTCAAAGAGCGCGTCATGCTATATCGACGCAGAAGAAGCGTATGGTGCAATGCCCATACTGCAAACACAACTCAATCGCCGTGTTCGAGGACACAAGAGGTCATGTCCAAGCCAAGTGCAAACAGTGCGGGCGCGAGACTGTATTTGATGTTCTTAGTATGAGACGGTTACTTCGCTATCCTCTCTTGAGCCACAAGTAGAGGTTAGCGTTTAACAAATAAATATTTTTATAGCTGTGCAATGGAGCCGCTGATTGGTGAGTCTTCCGATGCCGCATGAACAGAGTTTCACGACTCTGTTTTATCGGCATGGGATCAAAGCTCACCGTCATGCGGCTCGTTTTTTGTCTTGTCACTCCGCTGCTCCGCGCCAGCGGAAAGGACAAGACAATGAAAATCAAGGTTTTCAACTACGCACTTTGGAGAGATGAGGCTACCGGGACCTACTATACGAAGGTCAATGGCATCACCACGGAAATCAGCAAGGAGGTTTACTACGAGCTGATGAGCCATGAGAATGAGGACAGATATGACGAGACTATGAGCTTAAAAAGAAAGCTCTGTTACGGTCATCCTCTTGGAGACAGCTACGATCTTTGCGATGAGATTCCTGATCCTCATGACATGGAAGAAGAGATTTTGTCTAACATCATGCTTGAGGATATTTTGTCTCGTTTCGATGAGCGAGACAGAATCATCATCCGCTATTATCTGACAAAGGAACTCACATCCCGGCAGATTGAAGAACGATACGGTATTCCCAGAAACACCGTCAGCAACCGAGCTATGAGCCTCAAAAAATTTCTTCGAGAAATTTATCAAAACTTGGGACAAAACTGACCTCAGATTCACTTAGGTAAGTGAAGGGGCAAAACTCCTTCACTGTACCTTGAAAACTGAATAGTCAGTGCTGCGGATCTTTCCTCTTTTCTCGAAGCGACTTGTCTTCTGCCGCCATGACCTCCATGCAAATGTTTCATCTGCTGTGGAGCGAGCGATCAACAGAGAGACTAAACAGCCGTGTGGTGCGGCTGATCGCCATGATGGAGAAGTTGGGTATAATGATACTTCTGTCTCTTTGCAATACAAGGGGCGGCTCGGAGCGATCCTCGGAGGGGTGAGAGTCCCATGATACCGATTGACCA
>OGPS01000332.1_pt1 | contig 46462 bp, 22 predicted proteins | sample 1552931 | NCBI WGS metagenome assembly OGPS01 (sample SAMEA2580252, study PRJEB22360) | human gut metagenome | biome: human gut; feature: human-associated habitat; material: faeces | place: Denmark | collected 2008/2010 | reverse complement strand
TTTATTGCTTATTATCCGCACCCAAAAAGTTGCATTTATAAGTTGAACTCAAGAAAAATAAATTTTGTTTTCCTTTGATTTTTGTCAGGGGGTAATAGATTTTTTATGAGAATAGGATATAAACACCTCGGTTAATTACTTGTTGAAAGACTTGTGGATATGCTTGTTGATATTTTATCTTATTGTTGATTATCAGTGTAATATGGGAATTAACAGGTTGTGAATTACTTGTGAATAATAAATAAGTCTCTTTGGGATAGCTTGCTTGTTCTCATAATTATTTTACATTTGCACTCCAGAACTTAAAATCTTATGTAATATGAAAAAGATATATGTAAAAGAGTGGATGTTATTTCAACCATACGAACGACAGGATGAAGTAGATACGTACTATGTAAACGTTGCCAATCATATAGCTGGATGTTTAAAGGACTTTGTCGGAGGGCGTTATCCGGAACATTCAGTGCATGGAATTGCCATTTATTTGACGCTCTGGTTTCAGGATGTGATTTCGCAGACCGGAATCTGGCAAGCATTCTCTGAAGAATGCCGTAAGCGGTATGGTTGCCTTATTCCTTTTATGACTCCGGAAAAAGAAAAAGATTATTATCCGGGAGAAGTGAATCCGGAAGATTTGCAGTTTCTGTTATGGCATTATCTTCAATGCATGGAGAAACAGGCTGGTGGCGTATTGAATCCGGAGAATTCGGCTTTTGAGGAATTGGCTAATCAAATCTATGATTATTTGTCGGAAGAGTTTCAGGTGGCTCCAGAAAATGAGCGGCTGCATGCGATGTTTTATGGGGAGGCCTTTGGAGAAAACGATTATATGCGTTATCGTAGTGTACTGGAGTGGTTCCACTTCTGCAGTTATGTAGGTTTTGAAAACCGAGGTGAATATCAGAGAGTGGTAGATACGGTTGCACGGATGGGACAGAATGTCAATCCGCATATTTTGTCGTACGATGTAAAGCAGAACATTCTGTTTGAAGGACGCAAGAACTTGCTTTCCTTGACATCGGTAGAATGGCTGGCTTTGATAGGAAAGAATCATCCTGAAACAGCTTTGTGGGCTGAAGTAAAAGCTCTTCCACAGGAAATGTATCTTTATGAAGGAGAAGATGAAAAATTCCTGTTTGTGAAAGATTTGTCGAAAAAAGAAGGAGAACAGCTGAGTATCCGGAAAGATTCCTTGAATATGGATTCCTTGAAAGCCCGTAAGGAAGGAGTAACCATATTAAGTTGCCGACTGGTACAGTACGGAGGAGCCTGGTGGCAAGATGGTATGCTGGTTGTTTCTGATTTACAGGAGAAAGTGCAGGAAGAGATTGACCAGCGAATTGCTGCACGTGAAGGCATAAAGAAAACATTTGATGAATTTATGAAAGCATCCGGTGGCAAACAATTTGTGTTCTGTAAGTCGGAAGAAGAAGTGCAGGACTTCCTTTCTCAGAAATTGGGATATAAGGAAAAAGAAGGAATAGAATTGCCGAAGATGGACGCGACACACGGATTGGTTCTGATGGTTTCTCCACATACTGGCATACATGTTCAAATGCAGTTGTGTGAATGCATTTCTTCACCGGATAATACATTCTATGATGCTGAAGCAGCCAAGAAGCAGGCTGCCATGTTTATATTGAATCCCAATGTGATACCTTACGATTTGAGTTGTGCTTTGCAGGATGCCGATATGCTTCCGGATGCTTGCCTGAACAGTGCGTTGGGTGAGGAACACGGACGGGAAACAATGAAGAGAAACGCGCGTTTCTTTACAGATTATTTCTTTGAAAAATGCAGAGAGAAGGATTGTTGATTACTCAATAATCCCTCCTCCCAATACGGTATTACCCCGATAAAATGCAGCTGCCTGTCCGCTGGCAATAGAAGCCAGCGGCTCATGCAGTTGTATATGTAGTCGTTGGTCGTCCAGTAAGGTAACAGTGCATCGGTTTGCTTGTTTCCGGTAGCGTATTTTAACAATGACATCTTCGTGTCCAAGCACTACATCAGGATTGATCAGGTTCCAGTGGGTGAGATACATTTCGTTTTTCTCCAGTGCGTGCAGATTGTCGCTGATAATTACCTTATTTTCCTGCGGAATGATTTCCTTGACAAAGAGCGCTTTGTTCAAGTGAATACCTAACCCTCTCCGCTGTCCGATGGTGTAAAACGGATAGCCTTCATGTTTCCCGATTTTCTGTCCTTGCTCGTCATAAAAGTTTCCAGGAATGATTTCTCCTTCGGGTACATGAGCTTTCAGGAAGGTACGGTAATCCATCGGGCAAAAACACACACCTAAGCTGTCACGCTTCTTGGCGGCTTTCAGAAATCCGCGTGCGGCGGCGATTTCGCGTACACGGGTCTTGGTCAGTCCGCCCATAGGGAGGCACATTCTCTCCAGAATGGATTGTGGAAGTCCCCATAAGAAGAAAGACTGGTCTTTGTCTGCATCATTTCCGCAGGTAATGTACCAGTATCCATCTACCTTTTGTTTGTTGACGTAGTGCCCGGTGGCCAGATGATAAATACCTTTTTCGTCAGCTATCTGTTGCAGCAAGGGCCATTTCAGATAATTGTTGCAGAGTGTACAGGGCACGGGGGTACGTCCAGCCATGTATTCCTGAATAAAATAGCGTATGATTTTTTTCTGAAACATTTCCCGTGCATCGTAAATCAGATGAGGTATGCTTAGCGTACGGCATAGCTCGCGTGCATCGTCCAGGTATTCTGTGTTTCCGTCTTTTTCATAAAAACGGAAGGTGATGCCGGTCACTTCGTAGCCTGCATCTTGCAATAGAAGGGCGGCAACTGAACTGTCGGTTCCACCGCTCATACCTAGTAAAACTTTGTTGTTTTCTTTCATTGGAGCAAAGTTACTCTTTTATTTGTTCTTGCCATTTTGATAGCTGTGATTTTTGATTGGCATTTAATGCGACAGGAAAAGATGGGGTAGGGACATGAAAAAAGGAGTTCCGCTGAACTCCAACCTTTTGTTAACCTTAAATCTAATACTATGAAAAACACATTACAAAGGTAAGGGTTTTCGGGAGAACTACAAGTGAATAGTATGTTTTATAACATGAATTAAGAAACTATGCAGCTTGTTTAGGGCTTTTATGCAAATGTTTTCATAAAAGTATATTTTTATGAAATAACTATTAACAGGTGTATGATATGTTCATCCAGTATATTATATAGTAATTGACACTCTATCTTATATTCCATTCAGATGATTTCAAAAAGATAGAAGTAAAATTTTATTTTCAACTTATGCGTAATGTAGTAAGTGTTTTTTTCTGTATAGTTGTTACATATATAGTATTGAGATAAAATATACAGCTAACATAAAAACATACAGCGATGAGAACGATTTTTGTATTGCTTGGGTTGCTGGCGGCATCTGTAACGGTGAATGCACAGACATTGACCTCGCCCGACGGAAACTTCAAGATGCAGTTTCATCTATCAGACGAAGGCAAACCTGTCTATTCGTTAATGTACAAAGACAAAGAAGTGATAAACGAAAGCAAAATGGGCTTTCAGATAAGTCCTTCGATTGCATTTGATCGTAACTTTAGTGTGGTGGAAACGAAGATAGATAGTTGCGATACGGTTTGGAAAACAGTCTGGGGACAGAATAGTGAGATCAGAGACCACCATAAAGAGTTGTGGGTGGCACTGAAACAAGAAAAATCCGGCAGACTTCTGAATATCCGTTTCCGGTTGTTTAATGACGGACTGGGGTTCCGTTATGAATTCCCTGTGCAAAGTAATTTGCGTCATTTTACCCTAAAAGAAGAATTGACAGAATTCCAGCTGGTTGGCAACCATAAAGCCTTCTGGATTCCGGCTGATTACGATACCAATGAGTTTCAGATAACTACTTCCCGCCTTTCGGAGGTACCTCTTTTAATTGATGAAGCCCGTAATGAGCCTTTGGCTTGTAAATCACCGACTCCGAATCTGGCTGTGCAGACTCCGTTGATGATGAAGTCTGACAATGGACTGTATATTAATATTCATGAGGCTGCACTGGTAAATTATCCGGCCATGCATTTGAACTTGGATGCAGAAACTTACCTTATGAGTGCACACTTGACGCCCGATAAGAATGGAAACAAGGGATACATTCAGACTGGAAGTGTGACGCCGTGGCGTACGATTATTGTGAGCGACGATGCCCGCGATATTTTGGATTCCAACCTGATTCTGAATTTGAATGAGCCTTGTAAGATAGAGGATACTTCCTGGATAAAGCCTACTAAATACGTCGGTGTATGGTGGGAATATTTCACGGGTGGAGGTTCTACATGGGCCTATACCGACACGCAGGATGTCGTGATCGGACAGACTGATTACAAACAACTGAAACCTAACGGGCATCATGGAGCCAATACAGCTCATGTGAAAGAATACATTGACTTTGCCGCCAAAAACGGATTTGATGCCGTATTGGTAGAGGGATGGAATGAAGGATGGGAAGATAACTATGCGTATGCCAAAGAATTTATCTATAGCTTTACTACTCCTTATCCAGATTTTGACGTGAAGGAGTTACAGGCGTATGCGGCTTCCAAAGGAGTAAAGATTATCATGCACCATGAAACTACCTCGTCTGTGGCTGATTATGAGCGTCAGATGGATGATGCGTTCCGTTTCATGAAAGATAACGGATACGATGCGGTGAAAACCGGATATGTGGGACCGATTATTCCACGTAGTGAGCATCACGATGGGCAGTGGATGGTGAACCATTACAACCGTGTAGCAGAAAAGGCGGCTCAGTATAAGATTATGGTCAATTCGCACGAAGCGGTTCGTCCGACCGGCTTATGCCGTACTTATCCTAACTGGATTGCACAGGAGTCGGCAAGAGGAACAGAGTTTGAATCGTTCAACGGCATTCGTCCGGACCACCAGACCATACTTCCGTTTACCCGTCTGATGGGAGGACCGATGGATTACACCCCGGGTATTTTTGAGGGAGACTTGTCAGTGTATGGTAGTAACAAGGCAAAGCTGGGTACTACATTAGTAAAACAATTAGCTTTGTATGTCACGATGTACAGTCCGCTTCAGATGGCTGCTGATTTGTACCAGAATTATGAGAAATATCCGGATGCGTTCCAGTTTATTAAGGATGTGGCGGTTGATTGGGATCGTACCTATATATTAGAAGCTGAACCGGGAGATTACATCACGATTGCCCGTAAGGCCAAAGGGAAAAATGAATGGTATGTAGGAGGAATTACGGATGAAAACAGTCGTGAAGCCCTTATCGACTTCAGCTTTTTGCCGAAAGGCAAGAAATATCAGGCCGTTATCTATGCAGACGGAAAGAAAGCGGACTGGCGGACAAATCCGAAAGAGTATGTGATAGAAACACGAACCATAAGTCATAAGACTAAACTCAGACAAAAGCTGGCACCCAGTGGTGGGGTAGCTATCAGTATAAAGGAATTATAGGTAAGAAGATTGTTTTCAGGAAAATAAAAGTAGATCTTTGATAGAATTGTCGGCATCATAATATAAAACAGATATTAGTGGATGACTTTACATAAAAGTTGTTGAAATAGATTTTAAAATTTATCTTTGTGATAAATACCAAATCTGATCACTCATGTCTGTAAACAATTTTGAAACAATATATTATGACTTGTTTAAACAGCATTATTCTGCGTTGTTGTTTTATGCAGCCCGTCTGGTAGGTGAGGATGATGCGGAAGATATTGTTCAGGATGTATTTGTAGAATTATGGAACAATAAAAGTAAGATTGATTTTGATGACCACATCAAGTCATTCTTATATAGGTCTGTTTATACAAGGTCTATTAATTTTCTAAAGCATAAGTCAGTTGTAGATAGTTACACATCGGAGGAAAAAGAATTTTTTGCTCAGAAAATGGCCTATTACAATTATGAAAATTCCGAGGTAATGGCACGAATGGAAAATCTGGAGATGAAAAAAGAAATTCTGTCTGCCATCAATGATTTGCCGGATCAGAGCCGAAAAGTATTTAAGATGAGCTATCTCTACGAGATGAAGAATAAGGAAATTGCCGACATACTTGGTATTTCCCTGAGAACGGTAGAAGCACATATGTATAAGGCATTGAAGATACTGCGTGTAAAGCTCAGTCATCTGCTTTTATTATTAATTTGTTTTTTAGGTATATATGAATAACATTAGTGACGATATTATATGGAGGTATCTTCAGGGAATTGCAACAGCTGAAGATATGAAGGTGCTGAATGAATATATCAGTGCTTCTCCCGACAACAAAAAGTATTTGTTTTCCATAGAGGAGCTATATCATCTGGGAAAGTGGAAATACGATGAAGAAGATAAGATAAACGCTGCAATGCGACGGCTGAAGTCCGTTGTACAGCCTGCTGAGATACCTGTAGTTTCGGAGAAGAAGAAAAACCAGGTTAAGCATCTCTTTTTGTGGACCCGATATGCGGCGGCAGTGCTTGTTCTGGTACTTATAGGATGGCTTTCTTTTAAAGGGTTGACAAGCGAAGACATGATAAGAGTTTACGCGGACAATAAGATAAGAAAGATTGAACTGGCAGATGGAACTAAGGTTTGGTTGAATAAAGGAAGTATGTTTGAGTATCCGGAAACTTTTACAAATGACAACCGGAAAGTCAGACTGAATGGGGAAGCCTATTTTGAAGTAGCTCGGCAGACAGGTAAGCATAAGTTTACGGTAGAGAGTAAATTGATGACCGTGGTAGTGCATGGTACGATTTTTAATATGAGGAGCTATGACAAGGATACCGTGGCAGAGACTTCACTTATAGAAGGAGAAGTGCTTGTAGAATCTGCTAATGATGATTCAAAAATTGTTTTGCTCCCTGGTCAGAAAGCCATTGTAGAAAAGAACAACCATAAGATGGTGGTAAAAGAAACCAACTCTCTTATGGATGGTATTTGGCGGAACAACATGGTTCCGTTCCAGAATGCAACTATTCAGGATATCGCAAAAGTGCTGGAGGACTTATATCATGTCAAGATTGAAGTGCGTAAGGACATTGATCTGGAGCATACCTATTCGGGTATGATAGAGAAAAAAGAGAAACTTGAGGATGTGATGAAGACCTTGCAAAATAGTATTCCGATAAGATACAAGATAGAGAGTGATAAGGTTTTGATTGAACCCATGGAGTAAAATCCGACTCGGCAAACACGCTTTTATGAGATGTTTGCCGATTTTTTTTGTTCCCTGAAAAAAAATAATGAATTTGAGTAAGTGTTTTATATAAGATGGCTGTTATATATGTACTATCGGAAATTGTAGTAATAATTTAAAATAACAAGATTATGTTTAACCTTAAAAAGAATTTATTTTTAGAAGGGAAAATGCAATCCTTATGTTCGGGAAAGTATCTCAGGACATTAGTTTTTTTAGGCTTGTCGGCAGCTCCGTTTCAGTGGGTTTCGGCGCAGTTTAATCTTTCACTGTCTAATCCCAGTTTGGGAAGTGTGATTAAAGAGATCCAGGCTCAGTCGGATTATCAGTTCTTTTATGACGATAAGCTTGCTTCTGTTCAACTTGAATCTTTAAATGTAACTGATTCTTCTTTGCAGGAAGTATTGAGTAAGGCTTTGAGTGGAAAAAATATTTCTTATAAAATAGACGATAAAGTCGTTTATCTGTCTATGGATAATTCCACAGTTAAGAAGTCGCCTGCACAGAATGCTGCAAAGAAGACGATTACCGGACGTATAGTAGATGCGACAGGTGAACCACTGATTGGTGTGACTATTATGGAAAAAGGAACTACCAATGGTAGCATTACCGATTATGATGGAAATTATACTGTGAGCGTACCTGGAAATGCAGTGCTTCAGTTCTCTTATATCGGCTATAAGAGTGTAGAGATGAAGGTAGAAGGCAAAGAAGTGATTGACTTGACCATGCATGAAGATACTGAGGTATTGGATGAGGTTGTCGTTACTGCTTTGGGTATCAAGCGTGAGAAAAAAATGCTGGGATACGCTGTACAGGAATTGAAGAGTGATGAGTTGAACAAGACAGGTGACCCTTCTGTGACCAGTGCTTTGCAGGGTAAGGTAGCCGGTTTGTCAATGAATACTTCATCTACCGGTTTGGGCGGTTCTACCAAGATTACTATTCGTGGTAACTCTTCACTGAGCGACAATAACCAACCGTTGTGGATTGTGGATGGTGTACCATTTAGCGACAATAGTACTTCTGACGCTTCTTTCTATGGTGGTGTAGACCGTGGTGGCGCTTCATTGGATATTAATACGGATGATATTGAAAGCATTTCTGTGCTGAAAGGCCCGAATGCGGCAGCTCTTTATGGTAGCCGTGCAGGTAACGGTGTCATCTTGGTTACTACGAAGAAAGGTTCTAAAAAAGAAGGTTTCGGTGTTCGCTATAATGGTAACTTTACTTGGTCAAATGTGGCAGAAACACTTGACATGCAAAGACGTTATGGTCAGGGACATATCAATACAAATCCTGAAGACGGTCCTGTAGGAGCTATCTATTCGAATGAGGATGGTTCAAGCTGGGGACCTGTTTTGGATGGAAGTATGAAAGAAGCATGGAACGGTGAAACTTATCCGTATTTGGCTTACGGAGATAAGTTGAAAGATTACTTTGAAACTGGTTTCTCTCAGACTCACAATGTTTCTATTCAGAACGGTACAGAAACTTCTCATTACCGTGCTTCATTTGGCCAGTCAAGTAATAAAGGTGTGTTCCCGAACGAAGAATTGAGTCGTACTAATATTGACTTAAATGCCGGTACGGAACTTAACAAGTATCTTTCAATGGATGGTAAGATTTCATTGTCTCGTACGAAAGCTACTGACCGTCCAGAATATGGTAACTACGGTGCTATTAATCAGTTGATGGGTATTCCTAATAACATCCGTCTGGATGATCTGAAACAGTATTCAGATGAAGATCATGTACATGTAAACTGGAATGGTCCGACTGCAGGTGTACGTAACCCATATTACGTATTGAATCAGCGTCATAACTCAGATGAACGCTGGCGTGCATTTGGTTATTATAATGCAAAGATTAATTTTACCGATTGGTTGCATTTCTCTGCTAAATATGCGTTCGACTATTATCGTACTCGTATTGAAAGTACGAATGCCGGTGATGGTATCAATAATGAAACTTCAGTATCAGCTATCACTAATGATGAAATGAACCGCAGTGAAGAAAACTTCTTCGAATCAAATGCGGAATTCATGTTGATAGGTGACAAGCAAATTACTGATAACTTCCGTTTAGGTTTCAATGTGGGTTCAAACTTCATGTACCAGCGTTATGAAACATTAGGTGCTGCTGTAGGTAATATGGTTGATAAGAGTTCCTGGATGTTGAATGCAGCTAACCAGATTAACTCAGTAAATGAAGATGGTTACAAACGTGCCATGAACTCAGTATTTGGTTCTGCACAGTTGGCTTGGAAAGAATATTTGTCTTTGGATTTGACTGCGCGTAATGACTGGTCTTCTACATTGCCTAAGCAGAATAATTCATTCTTCTATCCGTCTGCCAATTTGAGCTTTGTAATCTCTGATTTCGTTCGCTCTTTGGATAAAACATTACCAGACTGGATGACATTTGCTAAATTACGTTTGTCTGCAGCTCAGGTAGGTAAGGATACTGATCCATATCAGTTGTATAACACTTATTCATTCAAATATGATAAAGGTGTGCTGACTCCAAGTAAAGACAATGTGAAGATGAACGACCAGCTGAAGCCGGAAATCGCTACTTCTTATGAAGTGGGTTTGGATATGAAATTCTTTGACAACCGCTTAGGCTTCGACTTCACTTATTATTATAGCAAGACTAAAAACCAGATTATGAAAGTGCCTGCTGCAGCTCCATGGTCAGGTGGTCAATGGGTAAATGCCGGTTTGATTTCAAATCAGGGTGTTGAATTGATGTTGTATTCTACTATCGTGGATACAAAAGACTTTACGTTCGATTTGAATGTAAACATGGCTCATAACGTATCTATGGTGAAGGAACTGGCACCAGAGCAAGGAGTAAGTTATATGTTCTTTAATGGTGATGGAAACTTCCCGATTAAGGTTGGTGCACGTGAAGGCGAAAAATTAGGTGAAATTTATGCAGGAACACTTTATAAACGTGATGAAAACGGCAATATTTTGATTAATAAGGAAAACGGTTTGCCGTTGACAGATACTGACGAAAGCAATCGCGTCGCTAATCCGATTGGAAATATTCAGCCGAAACTTACAATGTCTGTATCTCCTACTTTCACGTATAAAGGTGTTACGTTGTCTGCTATGTTTGATATGAAGTTTGGTGGTGATATATTCTCTTATTCAGAAATGGTTGCAACAGGTAGTGGTTTGGCTGCACGTACTGCTAACCGTGGAGAAGAAGATAATTATATGATGGTATTCCCGGGCGTTTATGAAGATGGTACACCTAATACTACTAAGATTTCTGCTTCTCAGTATTATGGTTCATTGTTGCCTGAAGACTTCTTGTATGATGCTTCATTCATTAAATTGAAAGAGTTGTCATTGGGTTACTCATTCCCGTCAAAATTATTGAAGAAAACTCCGTTGACTTCATTGAATGTTTCATTCGTTGCACGTAACTTGTGTTATCTGTTAAAACACACTCCGGGTACAAGCCCTGAAGGTGGTTACGATACAACGATGTTCTCTCAAGCTATCGATTATGCGGCTTTGCCATATACTCGTACATTCGGTTTATCAGTTAGTTTAGGTTTCTAATCTTAAATAAAATAGTAATTTATGAAGTTCAATATATATAAATCTGTTGCCATGTGCTCTTTGTTAGCACTGGCAGGCTGTCACGATTTTGAGGAGTTAAATACCGACCCGTATGCTCCTATTTACGACCCGACAGTAGAAAATGTTTCTCCAAATGGTATTGACATTGACTATGAATTGTCTGAAAATGCATTGAAAAGTATCAAAGGTATGGAAGGGGCTATCGGAGTTACATTAGCTAACTTCCTCTATGAAGGTGCATATAACGATTATCAGACAACAACTAATCTGACTCATGATATTTATGCCGGATATTGGGGAAATAATGTGAGTGGTTTTGTGACCTCATCTCCTACCTATTCTTATGCAGATGGATGGTCAGGAGGTCGTTGGAAACACTTCTATGATGATCGTACTATTGGTGAATATGCTCAGATTATAAAGACTTGCCACTTCTGTGATCCTGAATATTACCATACATTGTATTATGTAACTCGTATTTATTATGCATATTTATTGTCTATGCAGACAGATACATACGGTGATATTCCTATTAAATATTATGTAAAAGGCGCTATGCCTCCTGAAGAAAATGTAGAATACAGTTCACAGGAGTCAGTATACAAAGATTTCATTTTCCCAATTCTGGATCAGGCAATTACTGCATTGCATAAAGAAAACATTCCGGGTTCGCAATATACTATCAAGAGCGAGGATGATAAATGCTTTGGAGGCGATATTGACAAATGGCGTCGTTTTGCTAACACACTTCGTTTGCGCTTAGCTTTGCGTGTTTCTAATGCAGATCCGGGTTTAGCAAAAGAACAAGCTAAACTGGCATTAACTGATCCTGCTGGTTTGATGAAAAGCAATGATGATAATTTGAAGCAGACTCCTAAACGCCAGTATCTTGCAGGAGGTAATGAAAATATCTATGCATTGTTGTTTGGCTGGGGAGCAAACGTTGTGCTTACTAAAGAGATGGAATGGGCATATAAGAATCAATCTTTTGTAGGTGGAGTTCTTCCAACTGACCAGTCTACATGGGAAGTAAAGGATTCTGATAAGGATGCAACCATGAAGTTTAATAAGGATGAAGCTCAATGTATTCTTGACCCACGTTGTGAAATCTTGTGGTTCCGTCCGACAGAATTTGATAAATTAAATGTTGCTAATCCGGAAGAATCAAATAAAGACTTTACAGGTGTGCGTAATGGAGAGCCGAGTCTTGGACGAAGCTATACAACCAGCTATTCACCTAATCGTTGCAGTACGACTTCAGATGTAATGAATCCTCAAATCTGGTGGAATTATGCGCGTGAGATTGTATGGATGGGATATGCTGAAAGTTTGTTCTTAAAGGCAGAAGCTTATTTGCGTTGGTCTGATTTGAGCGATGGAACATCTGTCCAAGATTTGTACAAAGCTGGGGTTAAAGCTTCTATGGACTATTACGGCATTGATACCAACAAAGCGGACAAGTATATAAATGGTTTGGTTGCTTTGCATGATTGGAAAACAGACCGTGAATGGCAGTTGGAACAGATTATCACTCAGAAGTGGATTGCCGTGTTCCCGAATGGAAATGAAGGTTGGGCCGAATTACGTCGTACTGACTATCCGCGTTACGCATTGCTTCCGAAGGGTGGTAATAACTCAGGTAATCAAGTTGACAACAACAAGTTGATTAAACGTATCAGCTATCCGGATAGTGAAGCTCGAAATACATTGAAACCAAATTATACTCAAGGAACAAAAGTTTGGTGGGATGTAGAGGATACAATGGATGACAGCGGTAAATGGCATACGCCGAACAACTTCAGATAATTACCTTTAATAAATGAATAAAGAAAGCCGTTTTAGCCTATTGGTGTTGGTTTTAAATACATTATATGGCTAAAACGGCTTTTTTAATCATTATTTTTCTTAACTTTAGTCACTGCGGGGTTGCAGTATCTTTTAGCTATTATAATAACATGAAAAATTCACTTTGGGCTTTTATTGGTTTGGCTGGTCTAACATGGGCTTGTTCTACTCCTGTTACTCCTGTGAAAGAAGATTTGACACAGTATGTGAATCCTTTCATTGGGACGGACTTTACTGGAAATACTTATCCGGGTGCACAAGTACCTTTTGGCATGGTCCAATTAAGTCCGGACAACGGGCTTCCGGGATGGGACAGAATCGCAGGTTATTATTATCCGGACAGTACCATTGCCGGATTTAGTCATACGCATCTTTCAGGAACTGGAGCAGGCGATTTGTACGATATTTCTTTTATGCCAGTGACCCTGCCATACGTAGAGGCAGAAGCTCCTCTAGGGGTACATTCCAAGTTTTCACATGAGAAGGAAAGTGCATCAGCGGGCTATTATCAGGTTTTTTTGGATGATTATGGAATCAATGTGGAACTGACGGCAACGGAGCGTTGTGGAATTCAACGCTATACTTTCCCGGAAGCAAAGTCGGCCATTATCCTGAACCTGAAAAAGGCAATGAACTGGGATGCTACTCAGGACAGCTATGTGGAAGTAGTAGATTCTGTGACTATCCGTGGATACCGTTTTTCGGATGGTTGGGCCAGAAAGCAGAAGGTGTTCTTCCAAACTCGTTTCTCTGTTCCTTTTGAGAATGTACAAATGGATACGACTCCTATTTTGAAGGACAATCTTCCTATGGGTACTGCATACATTGCCCGGTTTGATTTCTCGACGAAAAAGGATGAACAGATAATTGTTTCCACTGCCATTTCGGGAGTAAGTATGGAAGGTGCCGCCAAGAATCTGCAGGCAGAAGTTCCGGAAAATGATTTTGAGAAGTACCGGTTACTGGCTAAGGAAACATGGAATAAGGAATTATCAAAGATAAAGGTAGAGTCGGAGGATAAGGATGACAAGACCGTGTTCTATACCGCACTTTATCACAGTATGCTTGCCCCTACTATTTATTCGGATGTAGACGGACAATATTACGGACCAGATCAGAAGGTACATCAGGCAGAAAATTGGACTAATTATAGTACATTCTCTCTTTGGGATACGTTCCGTGCATCACATCCGCTGTTTACTTATACGCAGCCAGAACGGACTAATGATATGATTAAGTCTTTTTTGGCATTCTATGAGCAGAATGGTCGTTTGCCGGTATGGAATTTCTATGGAAGTGAAACGGACATGATGATTGGTTACCACGCAGTACCAGTTATTGTGGATGCGTATTTGAAAGGCATCGGTGATTTTGATGCTGAAAAGGCATTGGAAGCTTGTGTCGCTACGGCGAATATTGATGAGTACAGAGGTATTGGCTTTTATAAGCAAAAGGGATACATTCCTTACAATGTCACAGACGAATATAATTCCGAGAACTGGTCATTGTCAAGAACACTGGAATATGCGTTCGATGATTTCTGTATCGCTGAAATGGCTGCCAAGATGGGACGGAAGGACATTGCGGACACTTTCTATGCCCGTTCGCAGAATTACCGAAATGTGTACAATCCGGCTACTTCTTTTATGCAGCCCAAAGATGATAAAGGTAATTTTATCAAAGATTTCCATGCCGAGGAATATACACCACATATTTGTGAAAGCAATGCATGGCATTATTTCTGGTCTGTACAGCATGATGTGGATGGTCTTGTCAGTCTGGTGGGAGGAAAGGAACGTTTTAGAGAGAAGCTTGACAGCATGTTTACGTATCACCCGACGGATGACCACGAGTTGCCTATTTTCAGTACGGGTATGATTGGACAGTATGCACACGGAAATGAACCGAGCCATCATGTGGCCTATCTGTATAATAAGGTAAATCAACCCTGGAAAACGCAGCAATATGTGTCGCAGATTATGGATGAACTGTATCTGAACACCCCGGCTGGTTTGTGTGGAAATGAGGATTGCGGACAGATGTCGGCATGGTATGTGTTTAGTGCCATGGGCTTTTATCCTGTAAATCCTGTTTCGGGTGAATATGAAATTGGAAAGCCGAAATTTGAAAAGGTTGAATTGCAGCTAGCAAATGGTAAAGTATTTACTGTGGTTGCAAAGAACCTTGATAAGGAAAATAGGTACATACGTGCTGTGAAATTGAACGGTAAGGACTATCATCAGAGTTTTATTACGCATGAGCAGATTCTGTCGGGTGCAACATTGGAACTGGAGATGTGTAATGAGTCTGGACATATATGGTATTAATTGAAAATCTTAAACTTGGAATTCGTTATGAAGAAATTAGTATTGTTAATTATGATAATGTGCTTTGCCCTTCACGGTAAGGCCACCAATTATGCAGACTATGTAAATCCGCTGATTGGTACTCAGTCTACTTATGAGTTTTCTTCCGGAAATACATATCCGGCTATTGCACGTCCGTGGGGTATGAACTTTTGGACTCCTCAGACCGGGAAGATGGGAGACGGATGGCAGTATATGTATACTGCGACTAAAATTAGAGGATTTAAGCAGACCCATCAGCCCAGCCCGTGGATTAATGACTACGGTCAGTTTTCTATTATGCCGGTGGTAGGAGAGCCGGTGTTTGATGAAAACAAACGTGCCAGCTGGTTCTCACATAAAGGTGAAGAAGCAAAGGCATATTATTATAAAGTGTATCTGGCAGAACATGATGTAGTGACAGAGCTGGTTCCGACTGAACGGGCTGCTTTGTTCCGTTTTACTTTCCCTGAGAATGAGCATTCTTACGTAGTGATTGATGCGTTTGACAAGGGTTCTTATGTGAAGATTGATGCGGCAAATAACCGTATTATCGGTTATTCTACCAAAAACAGTGGTGGTGTGCCTGATAACTTCAAGAACTATTTTGTAATTGAATTTGACAAGCCTTTTACATATAAGGCTACGGTGGCCGACAGCTGTATCTCTGTGGGTAAAGCTGAACAGGAGGCAAATCATGCAGGAGCTATTATCGGTTTCGCTACTCGAAAAGGTGAAAAGGTACACGCCAGAGTGGCTTCTTCTTTCATCAGTCAGGCACAGGCTTTAGAAAATCTGAAGGAGTTGGGCAATGACAGTTTTGATGTGTTGGTAGAAAAAGGTAAGACAGCTTGGAATGAAGCGTTGGGCAGAATAGAGGTAGAAGGTGGTAATCTTGACCAGTATCGTATGTTTTATTCTTGCTTGTACCGTTCGCTGTTGTTCCCTCGTAAGTTCTATGAGATAGATGCCAACGGACAGGTAGTGCATTACAGTCCTTATAACGGACAGGTACTTCCGGGATATATGTACACGGATACGGGTTTTTGGGATACATTCAGATGTCTTTTCCCCTTGTTGAATTTAGCTTATCCGTCAGTTAATAAAGAGATACAGGAAGGTCTTGTCAATACTTACAAAGAAAGTGGATTCTTCCCTGAATGGGCCAGCCCCGGACATCGCGGATGTATGGTGGGCAACAATTCTGCTTCCGTGTTAGTTGATGCTTATATGAAAGGTGTAAAGGTGGATGACCTGAAGACATTGTATGAAGGATTGCTTCATGGAACAAAGAACGTGCATCCGGAAGTATCTTCTACCGGACGTTTGGGATATGAATATTATAATAAATTAGGTTACGTGCCTTGTGATGTGAAGATACACGAGAATGCAGCTCGTACACTGGAATATGCTTATAATGACTGGTGCATTTATAAACTTGCTAAAGAACTGAAGCGCCCGAAAAAGGAAATCAAGCTTTTTGCAGAACGTGCCATGAACTATAAGAATCTGTTTGATTCGGAAACCAAACTGATGAGAGGCAAGAAGGAAAACGGTGAATTCATGAAGCCTTTCTCTCCGTTGAAATGGGGGGATGCCTTCACTGAAGGAAACAGCTGGCACTACACCTGGTCAGTATTCCATGACCCTCAGGGACTGATTGACCTGATGGGAGGAGACAAGGCCTTTGTGTCTATGCTTGATTCTGTATTCTCTGTACCGCCTGTATTCGATGACAGCTATTATGGTTTTGTAATTCATGAGATTCGTGAGATGACCGTGATGAACATGGGTAACTATGCACATGGAAACCAGCCTATTCAGCACATGATTTATCTGTATAATTATGCCAAACAGCCGTGGAAAGCGCAGTACTGGTTGCGTCAGGTGATGAACAAGATGTACACGCCGACTCCGGATGGGTATTGTGGTGACGAGGACAATGGACAGACCTCTGCATGGTATGTATTTACAGCTTTAGGATTCTATCCGGTATGTCCGGGAAGCAATGAATATGTGGTAGGTGCTCCTTTGTTTAAGAAAGCGACTATTCATCTGGAAAATGGAAAGGATGTAACGATTGAAGCTCCGTTGAACAGTGAGGAGAATTTGTACATCAAAGAGATGAAATTGAATGGGAAATCTTATACTCATAACTATTTTTCACATGAAGATTTGATGAATGGAGCGAAAATACAAATAGAAATGAGTAACTTGCCGAACGAAAACAGAGGTATAGCTGCAGAAGATGCTCCTTACTCGTTTTCAGTGGATGAGAAATAAGAACCTTCATATATTAAATTTAAAACCATGAATAAGAAATCATTATTGTTTGTTCCGGTTTTGTCCTTGTGTCTGGCTTCTTGTGGAAGTAGCCAGAAAGGGCAGGAGATGGAAGATTTGACACAGTTTGTAGACCCTCGTATTGGTACTGGCGGACATGGACATGTGTTTTATGGTGCCAATGTGCCTTACGGATTTATTCAGCTGGGTCCGACAAGCATTCCTCAGTCATGGGACTGGGTATCGGGTTATCATGTATCAGACTCTACGGTGATAGGATTTCCGCATACGCATCTGAGTGGCACCGGCATAGGCGACTTGCATGACATCAATGTAATGCCGGTAGTGGGAGAAGTGACCTATTCAAGAGGAGATGCTTCATCGTATGAAACAGGTCTGTGGTCTTACTCAGACCGTTCGAAAGAAGTTGTGACTCCGGGTTACTATCGTACTCATCTGTCAAGATACAATGTGGATGTAGAATTGACAGCTACCAAGCGTGTCGGCTTCCATAAATATACCTTCCTGGGAAATGAAAGTCCGGCCATTGTATTTGATATGGTAAACGGTGGCTGCTGGGATAAAACTACAGAAGCCGTGATACGGGTAGTAAACGATAGTACGGTGAGCGGTTATCGCTATTCAAAGGGATGGGCCGACGACCAGCGTGTATTTTTCCGTGCAGAATTCTCACGTAAGTTTGATAATGTAGAATTTATTGTCAACGATTCTGTAAAGGAAGGTAATATGGCAAAAGGTGCACAGCTGTTTGCCAGAGTTAATTTTGCTGCAGGAAATCAGGAACCAGTGTATATGAAGGTAGCATTGTCTCCTACTTCAGAAGAAGGTGCACAACTGAATATGCAGGCAGAGCTGAGTGGTTGGGACTTTGAGAAGACGATTGCAGATGCTAAGGCTGCTTGGAATAAGGAGCTGAATAAGGTAAAAGTGTATACCACAGATGAGGCTTCAAAGAAGATTTTCTATACAAGTCTGTATCACACCTTGTTTGCTCCGTCTGAATTCTGTGATGTGAACGGTGATTATTATGGAGCCGATAAGCAGATGCACAAAGGAGAAGGTTTTGTAAATTACACTACATTCTCACTGTGGGATACCTATCGTGCGGCACAGCCGTTGATGACAATTCTGCATCCTGAAAAGATGAGTGATATCATTAATACCATGCTTCACATCCATCAGCAGCAGGGAAAGCTTCCGGTATGGCATCTGATGGGGTGTGAAACCAACTGTATGGTAGGTAATCCGGGGGTACCGGTGGTGGCAGATGCCATCTTGAAGGACATCAAAGGATTCGATACAGAATTGGCTTTCAAGGCACTGAAAGAATCTTCTATGTTGCCTGAACGTGGAATGGAACATCGCATTGAATACGGATTCATTCCGGCAGACAAGATGACGGAAGCTATTGCGTACGATATGGAATATGCTATTGCAGACTGGGCAGTGGCACAGGCCGCTCAGAAACTTGGCAAGCAGGAAGATTATGAATATTTCCTGAAACGTAGCAAGTCATATAAGAATTATTTTGATGCTTCTACGGGCTTCATGAGAGGAAAGATGCTCGACGGTTCTTGGCGTACTCCGTTTAGTCCTTATGCATCTTCTCATAGAGACGATGATTATTGTGAAGGAAATGCATGGCAGTACACATGGCTGGTACCTCACGATGTAGAAGGACTGGTGGAATGCTTCGGCAGTAAAGAAGCGTTTGTGAACAAACTGGATTCTTTATTCCTGGCAAACGGTGATATGGGAGAAGCTTCTTCTCCGGATATTAGCGGATTGATTGGCCAGTATGCGCATGGTAACGAACCGAGTCATCATACAGTTTACCTGTACACTCTTGTAGGTCAGCCTTGGAAGACAGCCGACAGAATCAAGGAGATTCTTCATACAATGTATACAGACCAGCCGGATGGTTTGTCGGGTAATGAGGATGTAGGACAGATGTCGGCTTGGTATATCCTTTCTTCCTTCGGATTCTATCAGGTAGAACCTGCCGGTGGCAAGTTTGTATTTGGCTATCCGAACTTTGATAAGGTAGAGATTGCCGTTCCTGCTGGTAAATTCGTTATAGAACGTGAAAATAAAGGCCAGCAGAACAATTACATACAAGGTATTGTCCTTAATGGAACTGAATATAAGAAACCCTGGATTGAATACGCTGATATTATGAAAGGCGGCGAATTGAAGTTCCTGATGGGAGATGAGCCGGTAGTATGGTATTAAAATAGAATGTAAGTCTGACTATATATTGGGAACCCGTCATCGAGTTTATGACTTGGTGGCGGGCTTTCTTTTTTTAAGAAAATAAAATTAATAAAGGAGTTAAGAAGAAATATGAAAATTTCTTCCTAACTTTCGCCTCAGAAATAATTAACCTTAAAAAGGAAAGATGGAAAAAACTCTTACTAAAGCAATCAAAACTATTTGCTGTTCGTTGACGGGAGTACTGACGATTAGCGGAACTCCTCAACAGGTGTATGCGGAAAATGCATCCTTGCCTTATTGGAAGGATATTCAGACTGTATCGGTAAACCGGGAGGCACCGAGGTCGGCTTTTATGACTTATGCTGACAAGAATCAGGCCTTGACTGGAAAATATGAAAACAGCCCTTATTATGAGTTGTTGAATGGTACGTGGAAATTTTATTATACGGACTCGTATCTGAACCTGCCTGCAGACATTACTTCTCCGGAAGTGAGCACAGAAGGATGGCACGATATTAAGGTGCCGGGAAACTGGGAAGTGCAAGGATTCGGTACGGCTATTTATACGAATCACGGATATGAATTTCAGCCTCGTAACCCTCAGCCTCCCTTGTTGCCGGAGAAGAATCCAGTGGGAGTGTACCGGCGTGATATTACTGTACCTTCAGAATGGAAGGACCGTGATATTTACCTTCACATTGCCGGAGCAAAATCAGGATGTTATGTGTATCTGAACGGAAAAGAAGTGGGTTATAATGAGGATTCTAAGAATCCGGCTGAGTACCTGATAAATGATTATTTGAAGGAAGGCAATAATGTATTGACCTTAAAAATCTTCCGTTGGAGTACAGGCTCTTATCTGGAATGTCAGGATTTTTGGCGTATCAGTGGTATAGAACGTGACGTATTCCTTTATTCACAGCCGAAAGCTTCAGTACAGGATTTCCGGATTGTGTCTACTTTGGATGATTCGTACCGTAACGGTATTTTCCGTTTGGATATGGAACTGAAGAATCATCGTACCAATACGGCTGGGTTGAGTATTGGATATGAGTTGCTCGATAATAACGGAAAGGTAGTAGCCAATGGTGAAGAAACCGTAGACGTAGTTGCTGGTAAAGAAGGTACCGTATCCTTCAGTAAGGAACTGCCGGAAGTAAAAACCTGGACTTCAGAAGCTCCTAATTTGTATAAGCTTTTGATGACTGTGAAGGAAAATGGAAAAGTGACCGAAGTGATTCCTTATAATGTCGGATTCCGTCGCATTGAAATCAAAGAAATTGACCAAAAAGGTACCAATGGAAAGAATTACCATGTGTTGTTTATCAACGGGCAACCTTTAAAACTGAAGGGTGTAAATATTCACGAACATAATCCGTTGACAGGGCATTATGTAGATGAGGCACTGATGCGTAAGGACTTGGAGCTGATGAAGCGAAACAATATCAATACGGTACGTTTGTGTCATTATCCGCAAGACCGCCGTTTCTATGAACTCTGTGATGAATATGGCATTTACGTGTACGATGAGGCGAATATTGAAAGTCATGGAATGTATTATGATTTGCGTAAGGGTGGAACCTTAGGAAATAATCCGGAATGGTTGAAACCTCATCTTTACCGTGTGGAGAATATGTTTGAACGGAATAAGAACTATCCTTCAGTCACTTTCTGGTCATTGGGTAATGAGGCTGGAAACGGTTACAACTTTTATGAGGCTTATTTGTGGGTAAAACAGGCCGACAAGGGATTGATGGACCGTCCGGTAAACTATGAACGTGCGCAGTGGGAATGGAACTCTGATATGTACGTGCCGCAATACCCCAGCGCATCCTGGCTGGAATCAATAGGCCGGTTAGGAAGTGACCGTCCGGTAGTGCCTTCAGAATATGCACATGCCATGGGTAACTCTACCGGAGGCCTGTGGGACCAGTGGAAGGCTATCTATCAGTATCCTAATTTGCAGGGAGGATATATCTGGGACTGGGTAGACCAGGGTATTTTAGTGAAGGATGAAAACGGAAGAGAGTATTGGGCATACGGAGGTGATTTCGGAACCAACATGCCGAGTGACGGTAACTTCTGCTGTAATGGTATCGTGAACCCGGACCGTAATCCTCATCCGGCCATGAGCGAAGTGAAATATGCGCACCAGAATGTGGCGTTTGAAGCTACAGACCTGGCAAACGGTAAGTTTAATGTACTGAACCGTTTTTATTTCACGAATCTGAAGAAATATATGATTTCGTATGAAGTGAAGGAAAATGATAAGGTGGTGCGTCGTGGAAAAGTTTCACTGGATGTAGCTCCTCAGGAAAAGAAAGAGTTGGCGGTGAATGTTAGTGGATTGAAAGCTAAAGTGGGTACGGAATATTTTGTGAACTTCTCCGTGACTACGGTAGAGCCAGAACCACTTATTCCGGAAGGATATGAGATAGCACACGAACAGTTCCGCTTGCCGATAGACCCTGATTCACGTTTATTCTCGGTACAGGGCCCTGCTTTGCAGTGCAGTGAAAATGGCAGCTTGTTGAGTGTGCAGTCTTCGCGCGTAGCTTTTGTATTTGACAAATCGACGGGTCTGGTTACTTCTTATAAAGTAAAGGGAACAGAATATTTCCATGAGGGATTTGGTATACAGCCTAACTTCTGGCGTGCTCCGAATGACAATGACTATGGAAGCCAGATGCCTAAACGTCTGCAAATCTGGAAGCAGTCCAGCAAGAACTTCAATGTGGTGGATGCTTCATTGACTATGGACGGAAAAGATGCGGTATTGAAGGTCAGCTACCTGTTGGCTGCAGGTAATCTGTATATTGCTACTTATCGCATTCATCCTTCAGGAGTAGTGAAAGCAAATTATACATTTACTTCTACAGAAATGGAAGCTGCGAAGACAGAAGCTTCGGAAGCTACATTGATGGCTACGTTCACTCCTGGAAACGAAGCAATCCGCAAGGAAAGTTCTAAGCTGGTAGTACCGCGTATCGGTGTTCGTTTCCGCTTGCCAGCCGAAATGGAACAGGTTACCTATTTTGGTCGCGGACCGGAAGAGAATTATTGCGACCGGAATAATGGTACACTGGTAGGTGAGTATCAGGCGACAGCTGAACAAATGTATTTCCCTTATGTGCGTCCACAAGAAAACGGACATCATACCGATACACGTTGGTTGATGCTGAAAAAGAAAAACGGCAAAGGGCTGGCTGTGTATGCGGATGGTACATTGGAATTTAACTCACTCCGTAATTCTATAGAAGATTTTGATGGAGAAGAAGCTGCTCATCGTGATTATCAGTGGAACAACCGTGACGCAGAAGAGTTGAAACATGATGTAAGTACTGCTAAGAATATCAAACCTCGTCAGACACACATTAATGATATTACTCCTCGTGACTTCGTAGAAGTCTGTCTGGATATGCGACAGATGGGTGTAGGAGGTTTTGATAGCTGGGGAGCAGTACCAGATCCTCAATATTTGATTCCTGCCAATAAGGAATATCAATGGGGATTCACGATTGTGCCGATGTAAATAATAAAAGGATAAAATAAAGATTCCGGACTTGAAAATATTGTTTTCGGGTCCGGAATTTTTTTATTTTCCTCGTAGAATTATGCAGAAAATACCTCTGCATAATTGACGTTTCCGTCAGCAGAACCTTATGTTTCTCCTACCGGAAACCTATGTTTTCCGTATGAAAAATGTACGGTTCCGGGACTGGAAACATAAAAGGTTACACGCAGAAATTGAAAAAGGACCTCTTGTGTTTGGAATTAATTCTGTTCACCAACTGTTTATAGATACAGAATAAGCTGTTCCATTTCATGTAAAAGTCATGTGATTTACATGGTTCTGTAATATGTTTTTTTGTTCTTTGCTATAGAATTAATCAGGACTTTGTATGGAATTAAGTGTTAGGGAGCGTCAGAAGGCATTGATGGTTACACTGGCTATGCTATGTATAGCATGTGTTTGTTTGTTTTATCTGGGATATAGATTGTGCATGTATTATTAGCAGAGCAAAAAAAGGTGCGTCTGGATGATTCCGGACGCACCTTTTTAGCAATAAAAGCCGATGAGTTATTTGCTTTCTTTCTTAAACTTGTAGACAGCAAATGTCATGGCACCTATTTCGGTATTGAGCGTATTTCCTTCGATTGAAATGCTACTTTCTTTAGGAGTGATGAGGTTCGGATTGTCGAGTGTATTTTCTGCATCCGGATTTTCTGTATGCAATGTGATGCATTTTCCGTCTCCTAAAGTTACAGACTTCTTCAGGCCTTTAAATTCCAGGCTGATAGGCTGTGCCTTTTCTGACACGTTGGCTACTTTGACAATGTAAGTCTGTGTGTTTTCATCCCATACGGCACTGGCGAAAAGTCCATTCTGGCCTTCCTGACCACTTACCGGTTTTTTATCCATAGTCAGAGGAACTACATTTGTTCCGGTATTGTGACCGTAAAGTGACTGTACATACCAGCTGCAGGTGCGTACAGAACGGAGGTTGTCAAACCAGATTAAGTCTGGACGCCACTGCCAGCCTTCTACGTGAGCCAACAGCGGAGCATAAGTAGCCATGTGTACTACATCTGCGTTTCTTTCTACTCCAGTCAGGAAAGCAGCTTCAAGCAAAGAAGCGTGGAAGTGGTTCCATTTCTTTCCTTTTCCGTGACAAGCATATTCTCCTGCAAATACTTTCGGGCCTTTACGGTCGTAATTGTCGTAACGGTTTCCTGATTTCAAGAACCAGTCTTCCGGACGATAGAAGTGTTCGTCTACCAGGTCTACTTTCAGTTTCTTCATTTCCGGCCACAAGTAATCGAAGTCTTTTCCTTCAGAGTTCGGACCAGATGAACCGATAATCTTGATTTCAGGATGTGCTTTGCGGAGAGCTTCTACGAATAACTTCAAGCGTTCAGGATATTCAGGTCCCCACTGTTCGTTTCCGATTCCGATGAACTTCATGTTGAAAGGAGCCGGATGTCCCATATCGGCACGGAGTTTTCCCCATTTGGTATCAGTACCTCCATTAGCAAATTCAATCAGGTCGAGTGCATCCTGAATGTAGCTGTCGAGATCGCATACCTGTACATGTGCTTTCGGGTCATCGTTCTGATACTGGCAGGCAAGTCCGCAGTTCAGTACAGGAAGTGGTTCTGCTCCCATGTCTTCTGACAGAAGGAACAATTCATAGAATCCCATGCCATAAGTCTGGAAGTAATCAGGGAAGAAACGATGCGGGAAAGTATAATGCCATCTGTTTTCATTGAGCGGACGGTTTTCTACCGGACCTACAGAGTTTTTCCAGTTGTAACGGGTTGTCAGGTCTGTACCTTCCACGATACATCCTCCGGGGAAACGGAATACTCCCGGTTTGGTGTCGGCCAATGCCTGTACCAGGTCTTTTCTCAATCCGTTTTCACGTCCTTTCCAAGTGTCGACAGGGAATAAAGAAACATGTTCCAGGTCTACGGTGCCCGGTGAATCAAGGAATATTCTCAAATGAGCTTTTGCTTCTGTCTGGGCCGGTGTGAGGATAATTTCATATTTTTTCCAGTCTTTTGAGTTAATTGCCAGGTCTTGTGAAGTGATGACCTGAGTTTCTCCCATAGACGCATTGTTGATAAGTTCTACGCGTATTTTCTGGTTTTCTCCTCTTGCCCATACGGTAAAACGATATTTTTCATTGGCTTTGAGTCCGATACCGAAGAATCCTTCGTTTTCAATACCTGTGCGTTTGTGTGCATGTCCGGGGTTTGCCAGGCGTACATAATGTGGGTTGCGTTCAAACGGACCATCATTTTGCAGAGTTACATTTCCAAAAATGTCCCATCCCATAAAACTTTGAGGGAACTCGAATGAACGGTTTTTGATTAATTCTGCATAAAGTCCCCCGTCTGCTCCATAGTTGATGTCTTCGAAGAAATGTCCGTACATGGTCGGTTGAATTTCTGCTCCAATTTTGTTGGCTTGGATAACCATCTGGTTGACATTCTGTGCGTGCAAGCTGAGCCCTGCTGTTAGTGCAAGCGCAGAAAGAAAGGTTAAGTGTTTGTTCATGGTTTTATTATTAAATTAATGTGATACAAATTTATAAATAAACACGAGAAATTCATGGGAAAACAGTGAAATATCTGTCTTTATGAAATTTAGGCATAAAATTAGGAGCAATCATTTTTCCTGAGGTGGACAAATTTTTCTATTGGGTGGACATTTGTCTTTTGGGTGGATTTTTATCTCCTTTTTCAGAAAAAGAGTCGAAAAACGGTTTACCTTTGTGTAAAACAGAATAATTTCTATGAAAAGAAAAAACTTACTTCTATATCTGATTCTTGCCTTTTGTTTATGTTGTCCGGGTGGATTGCTCTATGCGATGCAAAACTCTTCTCGTTTTTCGCTGGCTTCTATTACCATAAACGATGGACTGCCTTATAATTTTGTAGATGATATAATCAAATCAAATGACGGCTATTTGTGGGTGGCTACCTATGGAGGTGGAGTAGCTCGTTATGATGGCAACGAATTTGTGGTTTTTAGTGCAAGTACGTCGGACAAAAAAAGACTGCTGCGAAGTAATTTTGTGGAAAAATTAGCGGAGGATACTTTTCATCGTATTTGGATGGCAGGAGAAGCAGGTATAGAGCTTCTTTCTACAGATAATTTGCAATTGTTGCCTGTAGAATCTTTACAGTCGGCGGAAATGGCTAAGTTGATGAAGCAACCGGTGAGTTTCTTGATGACTGCCAAATCTGGTAATTTATGGTTTTGTAGCCGTGGACAGATTTATAAGGTAATATTTGATAGCACAGGTACTGTGAAAAAAGTGATTCGGATTTCAGATACCCCGATACATGAGCGTGGCTGTGTGTTGTATGAAGTAGATGGATATATCTGGTTTTTTCATAAAGGTAAATTATGCAGGATAAGTGAAAGTATAGAAAGCGCTCAAGAACCTCAACCGGTTTCTGTGTCTTTAGATATTTCTCCTTATGAATCTGTTTTTTGTATTTATCATTGTCAAAATAAAGTGTGGATTGGGACAAGCTATGGATTGTATTGTTATGATTTGACTACAGACACCAGTGTGCACTATGTACATGAGCCTCAAGATCCTTCTTCCTTGTCGCAGAATTATGTGACCTCTATTACTTCGACACGTGATAATCAGATTATAGTCGGTACGCTGTTGGGATTAAATGTGTTTAATGCTTCTACGTCCGATTTTACTCGTATTCAGGCAAGTGAGAATATGGAAATGCACGGCCTGTCTTGTAATTTTATCAATACTCTTTATGCGGATGATGAAAATGATATTGTGTGGGTAGGTACCGAGATAGGAGGAATAAGTAAAATGTTTCCTTCTCGCTTGTCTGTGGTTAATTATTATTATCAGCAGAACCTTCCCGGTAGTTTGTCGCGAAATCTGGTTAATGCGATTGTGGAAGATGAATATCAGACGCTTTGGGTGGGAACTGTAGAAGGAGGATTGAACTGTCGTTTAAAAGGAAAAGAGTCTTTTATCCATTATACCACAGATGCACCGGCTTTTTTGTCGCACAATACTGTGAGTGTATTGGAGCTGGATGATAAGGAGCGTTTATATATAGGTACCTGGGGAGGTGGATTGGGTTGGATTAACCGTAAGCCATCTGCTTCTAAACGTTATGTGTCTCTTTTTTTGTATGATCCCTTTGTGTCAAGCTTGGCTTTTGATTCAGTGAGTCATTTACTTTGGATTGGTACAATGGGGAATCTCTATGTGTACAATCCGGCAGATGAAAGTATTACAGAGCCGTTCCGGAATGAGGCTAAAGAGGTTGTTAATCAAAATGCGCTGGGAATGTGCATCACTCGGGAACGCGAACTTTGGGTCTCTTCTCCGTTCGGACTTCTGAGGATAAATCTTTCTGCGTATGAGAAGGGGCAGTTGAAATATCAGAAGTATATGTATCAACTGGATAATCCGGCATCTGGACATCGTGAGCGTATTACCTCTATTTTTCAGTCAAAAGATGGTACGATTTGGTTAGGAAGCAATGGTAATGGCTTTTATAAAGCAGTAAAAGAGGGGAATAATTACCGTTTTATTGCTTTTACGAAAGATGATGGATTGGTGAGCAACAGTGTACGTGGTATGCTGGAAGACTGGTATGGCAATATCTGGGTGTCTACGGATAATGGTTTGTCATGTTTTAATGTAAAAGATGAATCTTTCCGTAATTATAGTCAGATTGATGGGTTACTTTCTGACCAGTTTTATTGGAATGCTCAGGCTATCTCTCTTGACAAAGAACGTTTGTTCTTTGGTAGTCAGAAAGGTTTGACAGAGATACATCCGATGATTGAAGCAGAGCATCAGCGTAAGTTTCCTTTGGCTTTTACTCACTGTAAAGTATTTGGGCAAGAGGTTTTTCCTCAGTCAGGGGAAATAGTCATGCATGAAAGTGACAAATCGTTATCAATAGAGTTCTCAGCACTTGATTATGCTTTAGAATCGCAGGCTCAATATTCATATCGTTTAAAAGGGTTTGATGAGGCATGGGTAACTGTACCATCTAATCGAAATAATGCGACTTATACGAACTTATATCCCGGTAAATATGTTTTCCAGCTTCGGTATGCTCCTGATGGTAAACATTGGCTTGCACATACAGAGGAATTGGTTATCGTGGTCCGTCCTTATTTTTATAAGACGCCTTGGTTCTTACTTTCAGTTTTGTTTATCTTGCTATTTACTGGTTATCGTATTTTACGATGGCGTTATCAGGCTCTGAAACGGCAGCAAAACTTATTACATCAGATGGTGGAGGAACGTACTTCTGAGTTGGAAGAGCAAAAAAAGCTGCTTTCAAATCAGACACATGAGCTTTCGGAGCAGAATCAGTTACTAAAGAATCAGAATGAAAAAATCACTGCACAAAAAAATCAGATTTTAGAGATGTCGCGCAAGGTGGAGGAATTAACCGTTGACAAGCTGGCGTTTTTTACCAATATTACGCATGAATTCCGGACTCCCTTGACGTTGATTGTCGGCCCAATTGAACGTGCCTTGAAATTAAGTTATAATCCACAGGTAATAGAACAGTTACATCTGGTGGAACGTAACTCAAAATATCTTCTTTCGCTGGTTAATCAGTTGATGGACTTTCGTAAAGTAGAAGAGGGGCGCATTAAGATTGCTACCAATTATGGAAATCTGAAAGATTTTATGGCTGAGATTGTGCCTCCTTTTGCCGATTATGCAAAGAATCGTGGCATTGACCTTCAATTGTATCTTCGCCTTGCCGATCCGATTCTGATGTTTGATGAGGATGTGATGCGTAAAATTATGACTAATTTGATTAGTAACGCGTTGAAATTTACTCCTAAAGGAGGAAGGGTAGGTATATATGTAGGGGTTGCTGGAAAAGATAATGAGAAGAAACTGTTCATTAGTGTGCGTGATACTGGAAAAGGCATTCCGGAGAATGACATAGAACGTATTTTCATGCAGTTCTATCAATCTGATAACCGGAGCCTTGAATCTGTCAGTGGTCAGAGTGGTACGGGCATAGGTTTGTATCTATGCCGGAAGCTGATAGATATGTTAGACGGTAGGATTTATGCGAAGAATAACCCAGTGAGAGGTGCTTCATTTCGTATTCTATTGCCAGCTTTATACGGTGAGAGCCAATCCCAACCAGATTCTGAGATAGAAAAAGAGGATACTGTGGTAGATGTACCGCGTAATGGGAAAATGGTTATACTGGTAGTGGAAGACAATAAGGATATGCGCGATTATGTTCGTTCTATCCTGGCTGAATATTATAATGTACTGGAGGCTGCTCAGGGAGAAGAGGCCTTGGCACTATTGCATGCCAATAATGTAGACTTTATCATCAGCGACTTGATGATGCCTGTTATGGATGGTATGGAATTGTCCCGTCGTGTAAAAAATGATTTCTCCATATCCCATATTCCTTTTCTGATGCTGACGGCTAAAACATCAGATGAAGCTCGTTTGGAGAGTTATAAAATGGGGGCAGACGCTTTCTTGCTGAAACCTTTTGATGAGAATATGTTGTTAGCTCGTATTTCCAATATATTGGAGAACCGAAGACGCTTCCAGCAAAAGTTCTCAATTGATATGAATACTGATTCATTAGAGGTGGATGAGAATTCTGGTGATAAGAAGTTCTTGAATAAAGCAATGTCTGTCATAAAAGAAAATTATAAGAATCCCGACTTTGAGGTAAGTGATTTTATTGAGGCGGTTGGAATTAGTAAAAGCTTATTGAATAAAAAAATGCAGAGCCTTACCGGGCAGTCTGCAGGACAGTTTATTCGTAATTATCGTTTGAATCTGGCTCGTGAACTCCTGTTGAAAAATAAAGTCAATCGAACGATGAATATTTCAGAAATAGCTTATGAGGTTGGGTTCAATGATCCTAAATATTTTACCCGTTGTTTCACGAAACATTTTAATGTAACTCCGAGTAGTTTGTTGGTTGATTAAGACTCTGATTTGGTATAATTTTGTTTATCAGTAGGTTAATGTATTAACTGTTAGTTGAAGGATACAATAAGGATTTAGTGAAAAACACTTTTATCCACTATTTTGAATCTTTTTATCTACCTTGAAAAATTTAATAAGTATTACATTTGCCTTGCTAAATAAATATAAAATTAAATAACCAAAAAAATCAGTATTATGAGGACTAAATTTTTAGTTGCATTGTTTGCTGTATTTTGTCTGTGGTCTTGTCAGGATTGGGGAGAGATGGATCCACCGGCAGGAAATCAGCAGAAACCAACCCTAAAAAAACTGGTATCGTACACATTTGATGATTTGGGATCGGATGTGTCTATTGGTGCTTATCAAGGAGGAAAAGCTCCCAAATTAGTTGTCGACAAACAGCTAGAAGTTGTTTTGGAATTAGATGGGGGGTATGTGTCTTATTCTAATCCTTTACAGTTTAATACGTTGCAGGAAGCTGCTTCATTAACTGGCTGGATAAAATTAAACGAGTCGAATGAGGATACTCCTATTTTTTGTTTCTCTGATGAGACGGGAAGTAAAAAATTGATGTTCACTGCAAATTCAGATTTGTATTATAATGAGGAAAAGTTAAATACGAAATCTTTATTGCTGACTGCGGGTGAATGGCATTGGTTCTCTGTCGTTGTAAAGCCAGATAATTATGCCATTTACATAGATGGGATAGCTGTTGATGAAAGTGCTTCTGAAGATGAATCTGTGGTAGCCTCTCGTGTTGCAGCATCAGGAGAGGTAATGAATTTTATGGCAGAAGCTTCAAAATTATATTTTGGTTATGGCTCAGAAGAAAAGCCAGGCAAAATGTGGATTGATGAAGTATCTGTTTATAAAAATTTGATAACAGAGAAAGAAATTGCCAAGCCAGAGTTGCCTGAAATCGGTACAGGCAGTGAAGACGTTACTCTTCCGGAGCCGGTTTATTTTAACGACTTTGAAGGTGACAATGCGGGTTGTACGATAAAAGGTGATGGAAAATTTGAAAATATTGGTGACGTATGGGGTAAAGTGTTCCAAAATGGTGGTGGTGCTCAGCGTACGCATTACTTGCTATTACCTGAAGATGTTTTGTCACATTCTGGTGAGACAAAAGAAATGTCAATAGCTTTCTGGATAAATGCGAAAAATGCAGGTGCTTCTAATTCTTACATGTGGGCACCGATGTTTATGGCATATGCTGCGGCTCCGGCAGCGGATAATACCAATGGTTGTCCGATGTTTGCTTGTCAGTATAGAGGGGTAATTACTGTAAATACAAATCCTCCTTCAAATCAAGGTACGACTTGGACAGATCTTGTAGATGCTCAAAATGTGAATGGTGTAAATATATTATATCATGATGCTAACGACTGGTTGGCAGATGATGATTGGCATTTATATACTGCGACATTAACTGAAACTTCTATTAAAGTTTATTTTGATGGAGAGTTAAAGAATGAATGGGCGATTTCGGGAGATCAAACTGTTGGAGGAGAAAATGTTGGAGCATTGCTAACGAGTGATTCTTCTTTGACTTATATATGTTTAGGCGGTAACCAGGCTTGGAATTGGGGGGATAATGATGCTGCCTTTATGTTCGATGATATTGCTATTTATAATAGTTTGTTGACAGAAAAACAGATGGCAAAAATTATCTCCGATAAAAAAACAATAACTCCTACCGAGTAAGCGACAGAGAGAAGTGTGTATTTGAATTTTAAACTATAAAAACACATCTATGAAAGAAAAGATAACAAGCAAGCAACCTAAGTTGAAAAGCTTAGGTATGCTGTTAACCTTTGTTTTCCTGCTGTTAGGGCAGATGGCATTTGCCCAAAAGGAAGTGAAAGGAGTGGTAAAAGATCCAACGGGTGAAACTGTTATTGGTGCGAGTATCCTTGAAAAAGGTACTACAAATGGAACAATAACCGATTTCGACGGAAACTTTGTGTTGACTGTATCTGACAATGCTGTATTGCAAATCAGCTATATCGGTTTTCAGACTCAGGAAATAAACGTAAAAGGAAAGACTTCTTTTGTTGTTACATTAAAAGAAGACAGTGAGGTGCTGGACGAAGTAGTAGTTGTAGGTTATGGTGCACAGAAGAAGGAAAGTGTTGTAGGTGCGATTTCACAAGTATCTTCAAAAGAACTGCTGAAATCGCCTGCCGGTAACGTTTCTCAGGCACTTGCCGGAAAAATTGCCGGTGTAGTGACTTCACAGACTTCGGGTGCTCCGGGTGCGGATGATGCACAGATTTATATTCGCGGACGTGCTACTTTTGCAGGTGATGCACAACCGCTGATTCTGGTGGATGGTGTAGAACGTCAGTTCTCACAGATTGCACCGGATGATATCGAATCTATTTCTGTATTGAAAGATGCTTCGGCCACAGCTGTATATGGTGTACGTGGTGCGAATGGCGTCATGTTGATTACTACTAAGCGTGGTAAAGAACAGAAACCGGTAGTAAGCGTTACTGCGAACTGGCAGATTCAGAGTCCGACCCGAAACAGTAAATACCTTAATTCGTATGAATCTGTAAAGTTACTTGAAGAAGCTTATCGCAATGACGGTATGCCTTCACAGTATTCGGCAGAGGATATTGAAATGTATCGTCGTTCGGTAGCTGGTGAATTGTCAGGCGTAGAGGCAATGCTATATCCCAATGTAGACTGGTATGATGAGGTGTTGCGCAGTTCTGCTCCAGCACAGCGTTATAACATCAGTATTCAGGGTGGTACGAAACGTATGCGCTATTATGCATCAGGTGAACTTTACGACCAGCAAGGCTTGTATAAAAACTTAAGTAATGATCCTTATGGCAATAGTTCGAATATTGGTTATCGTCGTTACGCGTTCCGTGCCAATATGGATTTTTTCCTAGTGAAAAACCTTACTTTCTCAATTAACTTCGGCACCCGTTTTGAGGAACGTCGCGGTCCGAATACCAATGAAAGTGGTAGTTATAGTGAAGTCTATTATGAATTGAACCATACTCCTGGCTGGCTGTTCCCAGTAAGTTATACGGTAGATGATGGTGGTGTGGAGAAAATATTGTATGGTGGTACTTCACAGTATCAGAATAACATTGTGGCACGTTTGACAGAAGGTGGATTCTATCGTGCGTCAAATACCATTAATGAAACAAACTTCATCGCAAATTATGATTTGGGATGGTTGACTGAAGGATTGAGTGTAAAAGGAATGTTATCATTCGACTACGATTCTTATTACAAACGTATGTTCCAGGCAAGTTTTGCTACTTATGAATTGACCGATCGTAATAATTATCAGTCACTTTTAGGTTATAATAAATTTAATCGTGATACGGAACTTGCTTACAGCGGTTATTCGAATACTACTACCTATAAACTATATATGGAAGCGCAGGTTAACTATGCGCGAAAATTCGGTAAACACGATGTGACAGCCATGTTGCTATATAATCAAAACGATTATCGTTTCCAGGCTGAACTCGCAAAACGTTATCAAGGATTGGTCGGTCGTGTGACTTACGGATATGATGATCGTTATTTAGCAGAGTTTAATGCCGGATATAACGGTTCGGAAAACTTCATGAAAGGTAAGCGTTTTGGTTTCTTCCCCTCATTCTCTTTGGGATGGCGAATCAATAACGAAGCCTTTATGGAAGGTACCCGCAACTGGTTGGATAATTTGAAGATTCGTGCTTCTTATGGGCAGGTAGGTAATGATATTTATAAAGTAAACGGGGCAGAACAACGTTTCTTGTTTGAACAGAAGTGGGAGCAAATCAGCAATGACTATACTTTTGGTACTACAGGACAGACTGGTATTTGGGAAGCACGTTATCCGAACTATGCTGTAACTTGGGAACGGGCGCATAAGTATAACGCTGGGTTGGAGTTCAGTTTCAAGAATGGATTGTTGAGTGGTAATATCGATTATTTCTATGAGAAACGTAACGACATTCTGACCGAATACTTGACTCGTCCGCAATGGGTAGGTGTAGCGATTGCAGCCGGCAACTTGGGTAAAACCAAAAATCAGGGTATGGAACTGGAATTGAAACACGCATACCATATCGGTAACGACTTCAATTATTCTTTAGGTTTTACTTTCTCTCATGCGCGGAATGAAATCTTAGATATGGATGAACCGGACTTGAAGACAGATTACCGTAAACGTGAAGGACATCCCATCAACCAGTACTTTGGTCTGATATGCGATGGATTTGTAACTCAAGCTGATTTGGATAATCCGGATTTCCCGAAATCTACTTATACTGAAAACGTACAGGTGGGTGACCTGAAATACAGAGATATGAATAAGGATGGGTTTATCGATGACCGTGATGAGACGTTCGTAGGTTACAGCGACATCCCTGAAAATATTTATGCCTTGAATTTAGGCTTAAACTATAAGGGCTGGGGATTCAGCATTATGTTCCAGGGAGTAAACCATGTAAGTCGTTATTATGATGCGGAAGCTATGTATGCTTTTGTCAATGGAGGTAAGGTGAAAGAGCATCACTTGCAGCGTTGGAATCCGGAACTTTCGGAAGCTGAAAACTTGGCAAATGCTAAATATCCGTTATTGCATTATGCCGGAAATGGAGATCATAACCAGCGTTCTAATTCATTCTTCCTGAAAGATGGATCCTTCCTCCGACTGAAGAATATCGAGTTGAGCTATAATCTTCCGGTAAAATGGATTAAGCATGTAGGTATGACCGATTGCCGTCTGTTTATGAATGCCAATAACTTGGTTACTTGGGATAAACTGGATGGTTTGGTAGATCCGGAAAGTAACGGTTCAAACCGCTATCCCATTATGAAGAGTGTAAACTTTGGTGTAAACATTAAATTCTGATAAGCGATGAAAAAAACTTTTATTTATATGGCTTTTGCTATGGCGGTCGCTTCATCTACTCTTACTTCATGCGAGGATATGTTCGGAGGATTTCTGGACAAGCAACCCAGTAATGACTTGACAGAGGAAGATGTCTTTGCTGATTGGAACATGGCAACACAGTATCACATTGATACCTATAATTATTTATTAAACGGACCTAACCGTGTCAACAACTCTTGGTTGGATGCAGCGACTGATTTGTCGGAAAGTGCAATCTCAACCAGTGGAGTGCGTACCTCATTTAATATTGGTAACTATTATAATGGAGGAGGTGGTGCTGAATTAACTTCTCCATGGGAAGCTTACTATCGTGGTATTCGTAAGTGTAATACAACATTGGAGTATTTGGATGAAGTTCCTAAAAATGCGGATTTAACTCAAGAGCAATATCTGAAAGATAAGATGAACTATAAGTCGGAAGCTCGTTTCTTGCGTGCATGGTTCTATTGGGAGCTGTTTCTTCGCTACGGTCCGGTTCCTATTGTAACTAGCCGTCTTGATCCGGATGGTGATTTGCTTTCCGATTATACTGAACGTCCTACTATTAAAGAGTATGTGGTTGATTTTATTTTGAAGGAACTAAAAGATTTGGAAAGCGGTTTGTTATCTTATGAAGACTATGACAGTAATAAGTTAACTTATGGCGGACGTGTTATTCAACCTTGGGCACGTGCCTTATATTCACGTATTATGCTTTATATGGCAAGTGATCGTTTCAGTAAAGATAGCGGAATTACCTGGCAACAGGCAGCTGATGCCGCAAAGAGCTTTATGGACGATTATGGTACATATTATTCTTTAGTAACAGAGGGAACTGGAGGCTATAGTGCGTATGCCAGTGCTGTATTAACCACTACTTATGATCAGGGTAATACGGAAGTCATTTTCTTCCGTAATAATGGAAAAATTTATTGGGGTGATATCCAAAATGATACTCCGGTGGGTGAAGGAGGAAATGGAGGAAACTGCCCTTCACAGAACCTGGTTGATATGTATGACATGAAGGATGGTTCTTCTCCTTTCAAGGAATACGATGCTACGGGTGCTCCGGTATATGGAACCTCTTTAACTCCGGATATTAATACAGTAAGCGGTTATAATGATGCTACGCCTTGGACAAATCGTGATCCGCGTTTTGCTGAAACGGTCTTGTACAATGGAGTGCAATGGAACGGAAGAATTCTTAATATGGTGAAAGGTGCCGCAGATAATCCGAATGGTAATGCTAATGCAACTCCGACCGGATATTATATGCGCAAGTATATTCCTGAGAATATTCTGGCTGCTAATCATGTAGGTAATAACTATCGTAACTGGGCGATTATCCGTTATGCAGAGATTCTGTTGAATTATGCGGAAGCAATGAATGAAGTAAGTGGTCCTTGTCCGGAGGTTTATAACGCTTTGAATCTGATTCGTCATCGCGCAGGTATTACAGGTAATGTGGAAGATCGTTCAGATTTGACTTCTTCAAAAGAAAGGATGCGTAACTTTATTCGTAAGGAGCGAACTGTGGAATTTGCGTTTGAAGAACATCGTCCTTGGGATGTACGTCGTTGGAATGTAGCCAAAGAGGCTCTTTCACGCCCCATTTACGGCATTGATGTGGATGCACAAGGAAATATTACCCGTAAAGTAGCACAGACACGTGTATTTGAAGAACGGATGTATCTGTATCCGATACCAGAAGGAGAGTATTGGAAAACGGGTATTGAAAATAACCCCGGTTGGTAATAGCTTAAATCGAGAACTGTATGAAAACAAGAAAAACGAAAGTAAATAGATTGGCAGGGGCAAAGCGCTGCCTGCTGACAGGAACTTTACTGCTGATGGCAGGCGTTGCTACTGCACAGACAGAAAAGGAACTGAAAGGACGTGTGGTTGATCCGGAAGGAAAGCCTATACCGGGTGCAATTGTTAATATTGCAGAAGAAAGTCGATTAGTCCTTTCCGATGAAAACGGCTTCTTTATATTGAAAGGAGTAAAGAATACAGACGAACTTTGTGTAAGTAGTGTAGGATATTTCAACACGACGGTAGCTGCAGAGTTTTCGGATGATTTTGAAATCGTAATGGAGCCGGATACAGATTTGTATGCACATACTACTCCGGTTCCTTTCGGACGAAAGGAAAAACGTTTTACTACGGAATCTATGTCTGTAGTAAGCGGTGAAGAATTGGAACGTTATCCTGTGACTGTACTTCAGAATGCATTCACATCTACTGTAACCGGTATGGAAACTTATGAATGGGCTTCCGAACCGGGATGGAGTGAAACGGCAATGTATATTCGCGGTATTCGTACGATGAATAGCGGTGCACGTGCTCCGCTGGTAATTGTGGACAATGTGGAACGTGACCTGTCTTTCCTTGATGCATATCCAATTGAGAATATTACAATCTTGAAAGATGCGGCAGCTTGTGCCATTTATGGTATGCGTGGAGCCAATGGTGCTATTATTGTAACAACGAAACGTGGAAAGGCTGGGAAAACGAATATTGATTTTACACAGGAAGTCGGTTTCCAGGCACTTACTGGAAAAATGGAAAACCAGAATGCGTATAATACAGCATTGACTCGTAATCAAGTACGTTATTTGGACGGGAACGACCCGTTGTATAGTGATTATGATGTTGAAATGTACCGCCGTGTTTCGAACGGTGAACAGCTGACAGGTATGGACCGTTACAAATATTTCAATACTAACTGGTTTGACCAGCTTTACCGTGAAACGGCTCCTCAATATCGTACGAATTTGACTTTGAGCGGAGGTAATGAGCGTGCCCGCTATTTTGTTTCATTTTCTTACTTGCGTCAAGAGGGAATGTGGAATGATAAATGGACGGAATATAATGACAACTTTAGTACACAGCATATTCTAAACCGTTATAATTTGCGCTCAAATATCGATATTGACGTAAATAAATTCCTGAATGTTTCATTGGATTTAGGAGGCCGTATTGATAATATTAATCAACCGTTGACGGGAGTTTTTAATTTAGTTACTTTCGGCGCAGTGGAAGGAAGCCCGATGGAGCCGGTCTTTGCTCCGAATGGAGAGTTTTATGGCTCTGCTACGGCACAAAATGCGGCTCGTATGTTGTCGTCTTCCGGTACTGATAAGAACCGTCGGCGTAACGTTTATTCTACAGTGAACTTGACCGGGAATTTAGATTCGTTACTTCCTGGTTTGAAGGCAAATGCTATGGTAAGTTTTGACTCTTACGAAACATTCCAGTCTCAACAGAGCTATTCACTGAACTCGTATAATTATAATTATCAGGCTAGTGGAATTGTTTCTCCTGAACAGTTTTCTTATAGTCAGTATACTAAATATCAGGCATTAACGAATCCAAGTGCTGTAGCCCGTGATTATTATTATAATATCAATTTTAATGCGGGATTGCATTACAATCATACGTTCGCCAAGAAACATGCCTTGGATGCACGGGCATTCATCCGCACCTATCAGCATGTAACAGCGGGTTCTACTTCTTCAGAACGTTATTTGTCATATAACGCACAGGCAACTTATGTGTATGATAACCGATATATCTTGTCTGGAAATATATCGCGTATGGGTTCTGATAATTTTGCTCCCGGTGAACGCTTTGGTACTTTCCCTGGAGGCTCGGTAGGTTGGGTTTTGTCAGAAGAATCTTGGTTAAAGAATCCAAAGATTGATTTGTTGAAGATTCGTGCTTCTTACGGTCGTGCCGGACAGGCTGTCACTGGTGGTGGACGTTATCCTTGGCAGTCAACGTTTGCATTGGGAGGAGGATATCCGTTTGGTACAACTCAATCTTCTTTGTCAAGTGTATATGAAGCAACTGCTGGAAACACCAACAACAAATGGGAGATTTCAGACATGTTGAATGTTGGTGTGGATTTTGACTTCTGGAATCAGAAATTGTATGGTTCGGTTGATTTGTTTAAGGAATGGCGTTCTAATATTTTGGTAAGTCGTTCTACTATTCCTTTGATATTCGGTTTAAATGCTCCTAAAGATTCGTATGGTAAGGCAGAATCCAAGGGATTGGAAATCACGTTGGGGCATAAAAATAAAGTGGGTGACTTCAGTTACTATATTGAAGGAATGTTAACCTGCAATACCAACAAGATTACAGAAATGGACGAATTGGAGCCCAATGTACCTTGGCAGCGTAAAACGGGCAATCGTATTTTTGATTACACTTCCGTTGCTGCTTTGTATGAAAGTTCATTTAATAATACAGTGGGTGGTTGGAATCAATATCAGTTTGTTCAATGGGCTAGCGATCCGGACTTGGTACCAACGAGTGAGCAGGATGCGATTGACCATCCGGAGAAATATCCTTATAATACTTTTGCAGGGGGTACACAAAAATTAGGTACAGCTGTGTTTAAAGATTTGAATGGTGACCGCAAAATTGATGATAACGACATGATTCCGGCAGGATATACTATTATTCCGGAAATTACACCTTCCTTGAACCTTGGTTTTGCTTGGAAAGGGTTTGATGTACGTGCCGTGTTAACAGCTTATTTGAATCGTAGCGTATTCCTTTCTCCGGCTATTTCTTATTCTGGCTGGAGTAATTTGTCCACGCATGAGGTTACCAAGGCATGGGGATATTATACGGATGATCCGACTGACCCGAGAAATATAAATGCTGCTTATCCACGTCCTACTTATGGTAGCTTTAGCACAGTGGATAGCGACCGTGCTACAGGTACTTATCATAATGCTATCTGGATAAAGAATGGTAATTATCTATCTTTACGTAATATTGAGGTGGGATATTCATTGCCTCAAAAGTTGATTGCTAAAGCTGGGATGACAAAATGCCGCTTCTATTTTATCGGTTATAACCTCTGTAACTGGAGTGGGCTGCCTGATGATGTGGACCCGGAAAAACCGATGAGCTACTGTTGGTGGTATCCGAAGACTAAATCGTTCTCTTTTGGGGTGAACGTAGCATTTTAATCTTTTAATTTCAAGTGAAACTATATGAAGAAAATAGGAATTTATATCACAACTGCAATGCTGGTGGCTATTACACCAGCATGCAGTGATTTCCTGGAAAAGGAATATGATGTTTCCATGAGTGCCGATCAGGTGTTTAGCAATGAGGAACATACGCGTGGGGTTTTGGTAGATATTTATATGAGTATGCCGGATGTGTTTCAAGGCTTTACAGATGCGCAATATAGAGCGGCTTCCCGTGATTGTATGACAGATAATGCGATTTCATTTTGGGATGTACATTATTATAATAGCGTTTTGAGCGGTGGTTATTCGGCTATTACTTATCCTGAAACTTTGCAGCCATGGAAAACAGATGTATATGGCATTCGTAAAGCGAATAACTTTATGAAGAATGCCCGTATTGAGGTTATTGGTAATACAGAGAAAACGGGTGATGATAATCACTTGTATGATCGCTATATGGCAGAGGCTCGTTTGATGCGTGCTATTTTCCATTTTGATTTGGTGATAAACTATGGGGCCGCCCCTTTGATAGGAGATGATGAGAATGGAGAACCTGTTGTTTTTGACTTAGGTTCGCCGGAAGCTATGAATATGACACGTACGCCGGCTGCAGATGTGTTGAAGTGGGTAGCCGATGAATGTGATAAGGTGAAAAGTATTTTGCCATTCCGCTATCAAAGCGAGAATGAAAACTGGGGACGTTGTAATGGTGCTTCTGCCTATGCGTTAAAGTCGCGTGCATTATTGTATCGTGCTTCTAAGTTGAATAATCCAGATAATAATCCGGACTGGTGGAAAGAAGCTGCACAGGCGGCCCTTGATTTCATTGCAATGAATAATAAGAACAGTAAACCTTATACATTGTACAAGACATCTGATGATGATAAGAATCAGAATTACTATGAATGTTTTGCGTCTAACCCGACGGTAAATAATGAGTATATTCTGACCCGTTCGGTGTGGTATACAACAGCTATTGAGCAAAATTCTGCACCTTGTGGCTTTACTGGAGCAGTCAATGGAGAAGGACGTACTAACCCAACTCAGAATTTTGTTGATTGTTATGAGATGACCAATGGAATGCGTATTGATGAGGCTGGTTCTGGTTATGATCCGCAGAATCCGTATGAGAACCGTGACCCGCGTTTGGCTCAAACCGTTTTCTATCATGGTATGACTTGGGGAGATAAAGCTTCGGGCGAAGAGCGTGCGTTAGATATGACTTATGGTTCTGCAAATACAGATTATCAGTCACAGTTCGGTGGTACATTAACGGGTTACTATATGAAGAAATTTGTCTATAATATTTCATTCAAGACGCCAGCCACGCCTGCTCATGCTTGTCCGATATTCCGATACGGGGAAATCTTGCTGAATGCAGCAGAGGCATTGAATGAAGCTTATGGTCCGAATGGTGTTGATGGAAAAACTGCTTATCAATATGTGAATGAAGTACGTGAGCGTGTCGGAATGCCACCATATAGTGGTATGTCACAGGATGAATTGAGGCAACGTATCCGTAATGAACGCCGTATTGAACTTGCATTTGAAGATCATCGTTTCTTTGATGAACGTCGCTGGATGTTGTTTGAAGATAATGTAACTTCTTCTTCTGGTGATATTACTTCGTATAGTTCCGAATACCGAAAACTTTATGGCGTACGAATCACTACCGAAAATGGGAAAACAAAATATACATATGGTCCTGCAGAGAAACGTACACAGCGTGTTTTTGTCAGTCCGAAAAATTATCTTCTTCCGATTCCTCAGGATGAGGTGAAACGTGCTCCTAATTTGGGTCAAAATCCAGGATGGGACTTATCTTCTTCCGGTGAGGAGTAATAATATTAGGGTTGTTCTATTGTTTATTGTACGGGGCAGAAGTGTCTGCCCCTTTTTTGTCATATTATAAGACCATATTTCGTAAAACATTTGTTAATCAGATTAATTATGAGGTTTAAATGTTATTTTTTACTACTCCTTTTTATTTTAGGGGCTTGTAGTGATAATCAGCCGGAAGGAGGTGGAACAGATTCAGAGATTACGTTATCTGCTCCTGTTGTTTCAAATTTGGCGCAACAATCAATTACACTTGTCTCTGAAATAACAGGTGGAAATAATTTCATAAAGAAAGGCTTTTGTTATTCTACTTCTATTAAAGAGCCTTCCATAAAAGATATGATAGTTGAAGCGATACTTGTGGCAGACAAATTGGAAGCCCAGGTAGAAGGTTTAAAGGGACAAACCACATATTATGTTCGTGCGTTTGTCTTGACCGATACTGGAGTCACATATTCCTCATCCACTTCTTTTACAACGTTGAATACCTCTCAAGATGATGAATTAGAAAATTATCAGCCACCTATGTATTCAGATGACTATCGTTCGATTGCGGGGTGGGAACAGCGTTCCCAATGGAATCTGGCGAATGTGCATGACCCCTCTGTGGTAAAAGCTGATGATGGTTACTATTATATGTATCAGACGGACGCTTCGTATGGTAATGTGCATGTAGGGCATGGACATTTTCATTGTCGCCGTTCACAGAATCTGGTAGATTGGGAATATGTAGGAGCAGCAATGCCTGAAACTCCGCCGGTATGGGTAAAAGAAGAGTTGAATGCTTATCGTTCGACAATGGGGTTGCAACCTATTGAAAATCCGTCTTATGGTTATTGGGCCCCTGTCGTGCGTAAGGTAGGTAATGTATATCGTCTCTATTACAGCATTATTGTGGATAATTATATTAAGACCGGAAAAGTAAATAAAACAGAGAATTTTGATGGTTCTTGGACGGAAAGGGCTTTTATCGGCTTGATGGAAACTTCTGATTTGGCATCCAACCAGTGGGAAGATAAAGGTATGGTAATCTGTTCATCTTCAGATAAAGGGATGAACGATTGGGGCCGCCCTGGTTTAAATAACTGGGAGGCATATTTTCACTATAATGCAATTGACCCCACATTGGTGGTTACACCTGAAGGCAAACATTATCTTATTTATGGTTCATGGCATAGTGGACTGGCTTCTATTGAGCTGAACCCGCAAACAGGAAAGCCTTTACAGGATTTGCCTAATCCTTGGGCGATAGCAGATAATTCTTATGGTAGTCTGATTGCTACCCGTACGCATGGAAGCCGTTGGCAGGGGTCGGAAGGTCCGGAGGTTATTTATAATCCAGAAACCGGATATTATTATTTATTTGTAGCTTACGGACAAGTTACAAGAGGATATCATACGCGAGTGCTTCGTTCTAAGCAACCTCATAGAGGATATAAAGATATGCGTGGAATTGCAGGTGAGGCAGGCCAGGAAGCTCTTCCTGTAGTAACTCATCCCTATAAGTTTGATGGAAGCAGTGGATGGGCAGGATTCTCTCATTGTGCTGTATTTTCGGATAACAATGGAGGTTGGTATTATGCTTCACAGGCTCGCTTTCCGGAAGAGGCGGGAGGAAATGCTCCCTCAGCAGTTATGATGGGACATGTACGTACTATTCGTTGGACGGAAGGAGAAAGCAATAACGATCGTAATGGCTGGCCTGTTGTCATGCCAGAGCGTTATGGAGCAGTACCTCAAGTTGCGGTAGGCAAGGAGGAATTAGCCGGGGTTTGGGAGCTCATCCAATTGAAGGCAAGTAGTGGATTTGATGGAGATACTCCGATTTATTCATCTATGCGTCTGATTTTAAGTGAAAATGGGAAAGTTGCAGCAGAATCTGAACTCTTTGGAAATACAGAATGGACTTATGAAGTAGGAAAAGAAGTTCTGGTGGTAAATGGAGTACGTATTTATTTATCTCGTGAAGTGGATTGGGAATCATCTCCACGCCATATAACGATTGTGGGAGGTGGTTATCAGGGTAACGGTGATGATATAAGAACTGTGTGGGTAAAAAAAATAAGTTGATTGCTATCTTTTGAGTAAAAGGGAGAATTTTGATATAAGGCGTATTCATTATTGTTGCTTGTCTGCTATTTCAACTTAATATTAAGATTAGGGTTGGTTTCACTAGTGGAATCACCCCTTTTTTAGTTGCTATAGATAAAAATAAGCAAGAATGATTGTTAATAGAGTTTATAGCTTTAAATACAATTGTCCTCTTTTTAGATTGTATTATCTCCCTGATAGATTTCAGAAAGCCTTAATTTTGTTTTTAGTAATCTTACTATATTTGTATAAGCCATGAAACACATCATCTTTTCATTTTGTTTGCTTGCTGCAGCCAGTGCAGCTTATGCTTCTTCCCCTAAGAAGAAGCCATCAGTTATTCCCGTCGATAAAGTCATGACTCACGATCCGGTAATGGCTAAGCAGGGTGACACTTATTATCTCTTTGCTACCGGACATGGAATTTCCGTGATGTCCTCAAAGGACTTGAAGAACTGGAAGTTTGAAAAACCGGTATTTGAGAAAGCGCCTCAATGGGCAGTGGAAACTGTGAAAGGCTATAACGGGCACACGTGGGCACCGGATATTATTTTCCACAATGGACTTTATCATTTGTTTTATTCATGTTCGGCATTTGGAAAGAATACTTCGGCTATTGGTCACGCAACCAATCCTACGCTTGACCCTTCCAGTCCTGATTTCAAATGGACAGACCATGGAAAAGTAATTCAGTCGGTACCTAACCGGGATATGTGGAATGCTATTGATCCTAATATCATTATTGATGAAAACGGTACACCCTGGATGAATTTCGGCTCATTCTGGGATGGCATCAAGATGGTAAAGCTGACTCCTGATATGAATGGAGTGGCTCAGCCGGAAGAGTGGTATTCACTTTCTCGCCGTCAACGTACCTTTAATTTGGACGAAGAGAATGCAGGTGATGGAGCAGTTGAAGCGCCGTTTATTATGAAGCACGGTGATTATTATTACTTGTTTGTGTCATTTGACTATTGCTGTAAGGGTTTGAAAAGTGATTATAAAGTCATGGTCGGACGTTCGAAGACTGTCACAGGACCTTATTTAGACAAAGACGGAAAAGCTATGAACAAGGGAGGTGGTTCATTAGTGATTCAGGGCAACAAGGACTATGCCGGAGTAGGCCATAATGCAGCCTATCATCTGGACGGGAAGGACTATTTTATCTCCCATGCCTACTCTGTGGCAGAAGAAGGAGCCCCCAAATTGATAATTCGTGAAATGACCTGGACACCTGACGGATGGCCGGTTGTCAACTTCTAAAAGTGATGCTTGCAGGGATGCCGCAGGGAGTATTTTCCTCCTGAGCGGCATCTTTTTTGTGTCGATATTGCATGATTTGTGATAGCTTTTTAGCGAAAATTTTATTGTTGATTTCACACCTAATCCCTATTTTTGCCTTGATTAGTAATTATTTGGAAAAACACCTATGAAAAAACAAGTATTTTTTGGTACATTGGCATTATTGGCCTCTCAGGCATTTGCCCAGCAGGCAGCAGTCACAGGCCCTGATTCTCGTTTGAAACTCGACTTTCAGTTGCAGGATGGCAAGCCTGTCTATTCGGTGACATACGACGGAAAGACCGTACTGGAGAATTCTCCTCTTGGCTTTGTATCTAATATCGGCGACTTCAGCCGTCAGATGAGCTTTGTCGGCCAGCAGGCGGATAAGGTGGAAAAGACGTACACGCAGGACCGTATCAAGTGTTCTACGGTAAATTATTCTGCCAACAAGCTGACTGTAACCCTTGAAAATGCTGACAAGAAGAAACTGGACATCGTTTTCCAGTTGAGCAACAACGACATTGCCTTCCGCTACGAGATGCCTCAGTATGGCGAAACGGCCTGTATGGTGATTGAAAAGGAAGCAACCGGCTTTGACTTTCCTTCTACCACTACCACGTTCCTTTCTCCGCAGAGTGACCCGATGATTGGCTGGATGCGTACGAAACCGAGCTACGAAGAGGAATATGTACCCGATGAACCGGTGGCTACCCCTTCCAAGTACGGTGAAGGCTATACTTTCCCGGCACTGTTTCATGTGGGTGACAACTGGGCGCTGGTATCGGAGACCGGTGTACGCAGTCTGTATTGTGCTTCTCACCTGAGTGATGCTACTAAAGATGGTCTTTACAGTATTGCTTTCCCGAATCCGGGCGAGATGAACGGTCTGGGTTCTTCTACTCCGGGACTGGCTCTGCCGGGTGTCACTCCCTGGCGTACGATTACGGTGGGCAGCGGATTGAAGCCGATTGTGGAAACTACCGTTCCGTTTGATGTGGTGGAACCGCTGTATGAGCCTTCTCAGGAATACAAGTTCGGTCGTTCTACGTGGAGCTGGATTATGTGGCAGGACCCGAGTATCAACTACGATGACCAGATTCGTTTCATAGACCTGGCCAGTGAAATGGGTTATGAATATACGCTGATTGACGGAGGCTGGGAAAAGAACATCGGACGTGACCGCATGGAAGAGTTGTTCAAGTATGCACATCAGAAGAACGTGGATGTGTTTGTGTGGTACAACTCCAACGGTTACTGGAACGATGCACCTCAGGATGCCAAGCAGTGCATGAGCAATTCGGTTGCCCGCAAGAAAGAGATGAAATGGCTGCAGAAGTGCGGCGTGAAGGGCTTGAAGG
>OGPS01000324.1_pt1 | contig 47601 bp, 42 predicted proteins | sample 1552931 | NCBI WGS metagenome assembly OGPS01 (sample SAMEA2580252, study PRJEB22360) | human gut metagenome | biome: human gut; feature: human-associated habitat; material: faeces | place: Denmark | collected 2008/2010 | reverse complement strand
GATGATAGTAAAGATTGGGTAATGTCAAAGAAAGTTTCATTACTTCAACAATAAATAATAAAGGAGGGGCGTTTTACCATATTTATTGGTAAATAAAAATTATGCAAGAATTATTACAAAATTTATTAAAAGAAGACAAAGATTTTACAGAAGCAAAATTTAAAGCAAAAGCTGACAACATTTTCATTCAACTTTATACTGCTGTTATGAAACAAGATCTAACAAGAGTAAAACATTTTCTTTCAGATGATTTGTATAAAAAATTTGAAGAAAAAGTTAGACTATTAAATGAAAGAAATGTAATACAGATTTATGGAGAATTAAATGTATCTGAAACCAGAATTGCACAAATTTCAGAAAACGAAGACAACTTTGAAATAGAAGTGAATTTGCTTACAAAATATCTAGACTATCAAATTGATAAGCAGACTAAAAAAATTGTTAGTGGTGATAATGAAGTAAGAACTGAAAAAGTTATGAGACTATTATTTACAAAAACAAAAATGGCAAAATCACTAGGAGTAGCAAGAAAATGTCAGTCTTGCGGTGCAAATATTGATTTGAACATGGATGGAAGATGTGCATATTGTGGAACGATTTTTAAACTTGAAAGATATGATTGGATTTTGAAAAATATTTTATAGAGATTGGAGAAAAAGATGAAAAAAAGTAATGGTTTTAGAAAGGCAATAAAAATTATAACAGTTATTTTAATTATTTTTGCAACGAGTTTTGTATTTTGTGAGTTGGAAGATAAAAGTAATGCAGACGCGGGATATCATTCAAGCTATAGTGGAGGAAAATCAAGTAGTTCATCAAAAAGTAGTTCATCAAAAAGTAGTTCGTCAAAAAGTAGTTCATCAAAAAGTAGTTCATCAAAAAGCAGTTCATCAAAAAGTAGTTCATCAAAAAGCAGTTCATCAAAAAGTAGATCGTATAGTAGTTCGTCGAATAGTTCTTCTGGTGAAACTGTAAGTTTGGGAGAGTCATTTTTAGCATTATTGGTGATTGGTGTCATGTATATCTTCGTACCAGCTATTATCATAATAGTTGTAATTGCCTTAAGTAAGAACAAAAAATTAAAAAATAATAATAGAATAGTAGTAACCAATAATGAGCAAGCAATTAATGAGATTAAAAAATATATTCCTTCATTTGATGCGAATAAATTCTTATTAAATGGATATGGCATTTTTGTAAGAATAGAAGAAGCATGGATGAATTTCGATCTAGAAAAAGTAAGAGATTGTATTACAGATGAAATGTTTAATATGTATGAATCTCAATTAACAAGCATGGAAATGAATGGTGAACAAAATATAATGAAAGACTTTAAATTGATTAATAGTGCTGTAACTCAAGCAAGCAAACAAAACAACATGCTTCAAGTAAAGACGAGATATACGGTTGAATTTTATGATTATATTATCAATAGAAGTACAAAAGCAGTTGTAAGAGGAAATAGCAATAGAAAGATGAGAATGGTATATGAATTTACATTTATTAAAGATATCGAAAACAAAAAATTAGATAAATGTCCAAATTGCGGAGCTGAGATAAATATAAATTCTGCAGGAATATGTAAATACTGTAACTCAAAATTAGTGGATGATAGTAAAGATTGGGTAATGTCTAAGAAAGTTTCGTTACTTCAACAATAATCTTAAAAAGAGATTTTAATATAAAACTATTAAAGTCTCTTTTTTATTTGCTATATAAAATAACAACAAAAACTATTTAAAAAGAATATAAACTGTGCTAGAATAAAAAAAGACGAAAAATGTCGAAAAAATATCAAACTAATGATGGGAGAGAAAGTGATGAAACAAGAGAAAACAGAAAAAAAACAATTTACAGTATTCGGTTTTACAATCTGGAGGCTTATGGCATATTTCATTATATATAGTATTTTAGGTTATATAGTTGAAACATTATTTGGATTAGTAACAAAGGGAGTATTAGAAAGTAGAAAAAGTTTTTTATATGGTCCGTTTTGCGCAATTTATGGCTTGGGAGCAGTTGTTGTTATATTAGGATTACAAAAATTTAAAAAAAATAATTATACTTTATTCTTTGGCGGTATATTAATTGGATCAATTGTGGAGTATGCAATTAGTGCTATTGGAGAATTAATATTTCATATTAAGTGGTGGGACTATTCTGGTATGCCATTTAATATAAATGGTAGAATTTGTTTAGCATTTTCATTTTTTTGGGGAGTACTTGCAATTTATTTAATGGGACATTTGCAACCTAAAATAGAGAAACTTTTAAACAAAATTCCAGAAAAAACATTTAAGATTGTTACCGTTGTGGGTGTTGTTGTTATGCTTTTAGACTTTATAGTGACAGGTTTTGCTCTTCAGATATTCTTTACAAGACTTGTTAGAAATTATAACTTAGAATTGAAAGATATGGACAAATATATTGTAAAGGGAAACCAAATATATGATAATCCAACAGTAAGAGAAATAACAGACAAATATTTTTCAGACGAGAAAATGCTAAAAACGTTTCCAAATATAAAAGTTACAAAAAAAGATGGCCAAATAATTTATATATGTGATATTCTAAAAGATATACAACCTTACTATGTTAGAATTTTCACACCAAAACTTGGAATGAAAGATGGTGATATAGTACGAGTAAATGCAAATGAATAGCATAAAATGAAAATAATATAAATAGTTAAAAAGAATGTCACAAATTTTGAAGAAATTTAATAAAATTATCAGTAAAGAACAGATAAACGATTGACTATTGAAAAATCAAAATGTATAATACAAAATAGCATGAATAATACATTAAAAATTAGTATTTACTATGCAAAAATTAATATATTCTATAAATTTTTGCATTATGGAAGGATGGTTTAATTATGAGAAAATATTTTGGAACAGATGGAATAAGGAGAATTGCAAATACAGAACTTTCTCCAGAATTGGTTTATAAAGTTGCAAAAGCAGGTGCATATGTATTATCAAAACATACAGACCACACACCAACAATTTTAATAGGTAGAGATACAAGAATCTCTGGTTCTTTAATTGAAAGTGCAATGGTTGCTGGCTTTTTAAGTTATGGTGCAAATGTAAAAATATTAGGCGTAATTCCTACACCAGCAGTTGCATACCTAACAAGAAGATTTAAAGCAGATGCAAGTGTTGTAATTTCTGCATCACATAATACATATGAGTTTAATGGAATAAAATATTTTAGTAATAAAGGAATGAAAATTCCAGATGATTTAGAAGAGGAAATTGAAAATGTAATGGATTCAGGAAAAATTACAGAGCTTACAGCAATAAATGATAAAATTGGTGTTTCAGAAGACCGCACAGATTTACTTGATGAATATGTATATTTCTTTAGAAAGAATTTTGAAGAAGAATTAGAAGTTTTAGACAAAGAAAATTTTACAATTGCAGTAGATACAGCAAATGGTGCAACTTCTGTTGTAGCAGAAAAAGTGTTTAAAGTATTAGGAATTAATTATCATATTATTAATAATACTCCAGATGGAATTAATATTAATGCCAACTGTGGTTCAACACACCTAGAGGGGCTAAAGAAATTTGTATTAGAAAATAAATGCAATTTAGGTGTAGCATATGATGGTGATGGAGATAGATGTTTACTTGTAGATGAAAAAGGAAATGAAATAGATGGAGATAAGATTTTAGCAGTTATTTCTAATCGATTAAAGCAAAAAGGAAAACTAAAAAAAGATACAATAGTTGCAACTGTAATGAGCAATTTAGGATTAAAGAAATATGCTCAAAATAATAATCTAAACTTAGTACAAACAAAAGTTGGAGATAGATATGTACTAGAAGAAATGATGAAAAATGGGTATAATCTTGGTGGAGAACAATCAGGACATATTATATTTCTTGATTATAATCCAACAGGTGATGGAATATTAACATCACTTATGTTCATTCAAAGTTTATTAGAAAATCAATGCTCTGCTTCAGAACTATGTAATATTATAAAACTATATCCACAAGTATTAGTAAATGCTAAAGTATCTAGTGATAAAAAATATGAATATGACAAAGATGAAGTAATAGCAAAAAATATTAAATTATTAGAAGAAGAATTTTCAGGAAACGGAAGAGTATTAATAAGAGCTTCAGGAACAGAGCCACTTGTTCGTGTAATGATTGAAGGTGAAGATCAAGAGTATATTAAGAAAAAAGCTGAAGAATTAGCAAAAATTATTGAAGATAGATTAAAATAAATCTAAATATTTAAAACTATAGAAAGAGGGAATAAAGAATATGGATAAAAAGACATTTTATATAACAACACCAATATATTATCCAAGCGGAAAGTTCCACATTGGAACAGCCTATACAACAACACTTGCAGATACAATAAAAAGATATAAAAAAATGAGAGGGTATGATGCTTATCTTTTAACAGGACTTGACGAGCATGGTCAAAAAGTTCAAACAGTAGCTGAAAATAGAGGACTTACCCCTAAAGCCCATGTTGATGAAATGGCCAAAGAAGCAAAAAAATTATGGTCTTTAATGGAAATTGATTATGACCAATTTATTCGAACAACAGATGAAAAACACGAAGAAGTTGTAACCAAGGTTGTTGAAAAATTTGTTGCAAACGGAGATATATATAAAGGAAAATATGAAGGATGGTATTGCATGCCATGTGAAACATATTTTACTAAAAGTCAATTAGTAGATGGAAAATGCCCAGATTGTGGTAGAGAAGTAAAAAAAATGCAAGAAGATTGTTACTTCTTTAATATGAAAAAATATGAAGATAGGCTTATAAAATTCTATGAAGAAAATCCTCATTTTATAGAACCAGAATTTAGAAGAAACGAAATATTTAGTAATTTCATAAAACCAGGCTTAGAGGATTTATGTATTAGTCGTACTACTTTTGATTGGGGAATAAAAATGAAAAATGATCCAAAACATGTTTTATATGTTTGGGTAGATGCACTTACAAACTATATTTCAGCACTTGGATATCTAACAGATGATGATTCTTTATTTAGAAAATATTGGCCTGCAGACTTGCATATTGTTGCAAAAGATATCATACGTTTCCATGGAATATATTGGCCAATTTTCCTAATGGCTCTAGGTTTGGAATTACCTAAAAAAATATATGCACACGGATATATTGTTATGAAAGATGGAAAAATGTCAAAGTCAAAAGGAAATGTTATATATCCGGAAGATTTAATAGGAAGATATGGATTAGATGCAACTAAATATTATTTATTAAGAGAAATGTCATTTGGACAAGACTCTGTATTTACACCAGAAGTTTTTGTTGAAAGATATAATTTTGATTTGTGCAATGATTTGGGAAATCTACTAAATAGAACAATTGGAATGATAAATAAGTACTTTGATGGCGTTATTTCATCTAAGGAAATAGTAAAAACAGAATATGATTCTGTATTAGAAGAATTTACACAAGATAAGATAAAAGAAGTTGAAAAAAATATGGATAGTTACCATATTAGCAATGCGATTGCTGAAATTTGGTCTATTATTGCAAGAACTAATAAATATATAGATGAAACAGAGCCTTGGAAGCTTTCAAAAGAAGAAGAAAGCAACTTAAAACTTAAATCTGTAATGTATCATCTTGTTGAAAATTTAAGAAAAATCGCTATCTTAATAAGACCATTCATGCAAGATACATCAAATCGAATTTTAAGCCAACTAGGAATTGAAAACGAAAATTTAAAAACCTGGGAGAGCTTACATGCTTATAAAGAATATGAAGATAATTTAAAAGTAATAAATAAAGGAGAACCTTTATTTATTAGATTAGAAAAAGATGAAGAAATTGACTGGATAAAAGAAAAAATGAAAAAGTAAGGTGAAAAAGATGGGAAAAATATTTGTTATAGATGGAACAGATGGAAGTGGCAAACAAACTCAATTTATGAAATTACAAGAAAGATTAACCAAAGAAAACATAAATTATAAAACAGTAAGTTTTCCAAATTATGATAGTCCATCATCTTCGCTTGTAAAAATGTATTTATCTGGCGAATTTGGAACAGATGCAAAAAAAATTAGTCCATATATTGCTTCTACTTTTTATGCAGCAGATAGATACGCAACTTATAAAAAAGACCTAGAAGAATATTACAATAATGGTGGAATAATTTTAGCAGACAGATATACAACAGCTAATATGGTTCATCAAGCAGGAAAAATATATAACAAGGAAGAAAGAGAAAAGTTTTTAAATTGGCTTTGGGACTATGAGTTTAATTTATATGGTTTACCAATTCCAAATGAGGTATTCTTTTTGAAAATGCCACCAGAAAAAAGCCTAGAATTAATTAAAGATAGAGAAAATAAATTTACACATAATGCCCAAAAAGACATTCATGAAAGTGACGAAAAACATATAATAGATTCGTATAATGCCGCATGTGATGTAGCAATCAAATACAATTGGTACACAATAGAATGTATAAAAGATGGTTCTCTAAGAACCATAGAAGATATTCACGAAGAAATATTTAAGGAAATACAAAAACATTGTTATATGAATTAAAATATAAAAAAGCTAAAATGTACAAAAAAATCATATAAAAGTATATTTTTCCTTTGAAATATGATATAATAAAAAGCGTGCTAAAAAATTGAATGGAGGTTATAGAAATATTATGATAGAAAAAAGAAAAGTAGTGTTAGTAGGAACAGGTTTTGTAGGAATGAGCATGGCATATTCATTATTAAATCAAGGAGGAATAAATGAGCTTGTTTTAATAGATGTATTAAAAGACAAAGCAGTCGGAGAAGCAATGGATTTATCACATGGAGTACCATGTGCTCCAGCTAAAATTGATATTAAGGCAGGAGATTACGACGAATGTAAAGATGCTGATATAGTTGTTATTACTGCAGGACTTGCACAAAAACCAGGACAAACAAGATTAGACTTAGCTAAAACAAATGCAAAAATTATGAAAGATATTACACAAAGCGTAGTAAGCAGTGGATTCAATGGAATATTTGTTATTGCAAGTAATCCAGTAGATTTAATGACATATGTTGTACAAAAGGTATCTGGTTTTCCAAAAAGTAAAGTAATTGGATCTGGAACTGTTTTAGATACAGCAAGACTTAGATATTTACTTGGTGAACATCTAGAAGTATCTAGCAAAAATGTACATGCATATATAATGGGAGAACATGGAGATTCTTCATTTGTTCCATGGTCACATAGTTACATTGGTTGTAAAAGCCTAATAAATATTATTAAACAAAGAAATGAAGATTTAAAAATATTAGATGAAATTTATACAAATGTACAACAAGCAGCATATGAAATAATTAACCGTAAAAAAGCTACTTATTATGGAATAGGCTTAGGTTTAACAAGAATTATAAAAGCTATTTTAAATAATGAAAATGAAATTTTGACAATATCTACTTATTTAGATGGCGAATATGATCAAAAAGGCATATTTATAGGAGTACCAGCAATAGTTAATTCAAATGGTGTAAAAGAAATATTAGAATTAAATTTAGAAGATGCTGAAAAGGAAAAGTTTAACAACAGTTGCAATATACTAAGAGGTATGTTAAAAGAAATAGAAGAAAATAACTAAATAAAATATATAAGATACAGTATAAAAAATATTGTATCTTTTTCTTGGCTATGCGAAAATCTTAAAAATTAAATATGTATTGAACATTAAAATTTTATTTTTATAAGGGATAGATTTTTTAAAAATAACATGATATAATTCAAAAGATTAAGAAAGGAAAATAACATGTTAAGAGAATTAAGAGAAAAAGACATAGATGATGTAATGAAATTATGGCGTGACGGCAATTACAAGGCCCATAATTTTATACCAAATGAATATTGGTCTAATAATTATAATAAAGTTCAAAATGAATATTTGCGAAAATCAGACACAATAGTGTATGAAGAAGACGGAAAAATAAAAGCATTTATTAGTGTTACAAACGATGGATATATAGGAGCATTATTCGTGTCTGAAGAAATACAAAGAGAAGGAATAGGCAAAATATTAGTAAATTCTGCAAAAGAAAAATATGAAAAGTTAAGCCTAAGAGTATTCGAAAAAAATATAAATGCTACATTATTTTACAAAGCAATGGGATTTAAAAAAGTAAAATCACAAATAGATGAAGCAACTTCAGAAAAAGAGTATATTATGGAATGGAACAAATCAGATAATGAAAAAGTAAGTTTTATTTATTTTGATAAAAGTATTCCAGATGAAATTATTAGTCAGTACAATAAGGATACAATGCTACAAATAAACTGTATTAACTTATATAATGAAAATCAAAGCAGTGTGGCAAAGAATGTTGATATAAGTAAATATATTGCAAGAGGACAAGAAAAATGTAAAATAATAGACCATATTGCTATAATTGCAGCATTAAATAGCGCTTTTAAACATAAAAATTGTATTTTATATATTAATTATCAAAATGATTATGAAATCTTATGCAACATTATAAAAGATTATGTTACAGTAAAAAAAATAAATTTAGTAGTTGCAATACAAAAACCATTTTTAATTGAAGGAAATAAAAAAGCAAGACAAATGCAGATTATTGAGAAGCAATATAATATGTTCCCAATTTATAAATGTAATTATGATGCTAAAAGTATGAAGCTATCTTTTAAAGAGTCTTTTGCCAAAAGAGATGAAGAATTTATAAAAGAAATAAAATTAATTGCAGAAAATATGTTACAAAAGAAATAAAAGTCAAATTTTGTATTGAATAAATATTATATTTTAGTATATAATTTATATGTAAATTTTATAAAAAGGAGAGTGCAAAAGATGATGAATAGGAAAGTTAAAGTTGTACAATTTGGTACAGGAAAAATGTCAGTGTATACAATGCGTTATGTATACGAAAAGGGCGGAGAAATTGTTGGAGCAGTTGATGTAAATCCAGCTGTAGTAGGCAAAGATATTGGAGAACTTATAGGAACAGAAAGTAAAAATGTTAAAGTTACTGCCTTAGAAAATGCAGAAGAAATGTTAAAACAAGTTAAACCAGATATTGCAATTGTAACAACTATGAGTTTATTAAAGGATATCAAAGATTCATTTATGCTATGTGCTAGACTTGGAATTAATGCTATTTCAACATGTGAAGAAGCTTTCTTCCCATGGAATTCAAATCCAACTATTACAAAAGAAATTGATGATTTAGCAAAGAAAAATGGTTGCACAATATCAGGAAGTGGCTATCAAGACATTTATTGGGGACAACTAATTTCAAGCATCGCAGGCTCTACACAAACAATAAAGAAAATAAAAGGAAGCTCAAGTTATAATGTTGAAGATTACGGAATTGCTTTAGCAAAAGCTCACGGAGCAGGTTTAAGCTTAGAAGACTTTGATAAAGAAATAGCTTCAATAGACAGAATGACTGATGAAGAAAGACAAAAACTAATCAATTCTGGGGAATATTTACCATCATATATGTGGAATGTTAATGGTTGGTTATGTTCTAAACTTGGACTAACTGTAACTTCTCAAACTCAAAAGTGCATACCTCAAACATATAAAGAAGACATAGTATCTTCTACATTGGAAACAACTGTAAAAGCAGGAGATGCAACAGGCATGAGTGCAGTTGTTACAACAAATACAAAAGAGGGAATTGTAATAGAAAGCGAATGCATAGGAAAAGTATATTCTAAAGAAGATTACGACAAAAACGAATGGACAATTGAAGGAGAACCAAATACAACAATAGTTGTAGCAAGACCAGCAACTGTTGAACTTACATGTGCAACTATTGTAAATAGAATACCAGATGTTATAAATGCTGAACCTGGATATATTACAACAGAGAAAATGGGTGATTTAAACTATAGAACTAAACCATTAAATGAATATGTAAATGATTAATAACTCTTAAATGGTAAAATATAAATTGGCAATTAATATTATAACTATTCAGACTATATAATCTAATATCAATAATTAAAAGCAAGAATATCAAAACTTTTGTTTGACATTCTTGCTTTTTTATGATAAAATAAACGAAAATATTTTTGGTAGGGGGAATATGAATGGGAAAAAAGGAATTTGAAGATTTAAATAAAAGGGAAAAAGCTATTTTAAAATTTATCGAAAAACAAATAAAACTAAAAAGCTATCCACCATCTGTAAGGGAAATCGGAAAAGCAGTGGGCTTAAAGTCAACTGCAACAGTGCATGGATATTTAGCTAAATTAGAAGAAAAAGGTTATATAAAAAAAGAATCACAAAAAGGTAGAGCATTAAGAGTTATAAAAGGAACTTCAAAAGAAGATGCACAAGAAGCAATTACACAAACAAAGCAAGTGTATACAAGTAGAGAAATGGTAGATGTACCAGTAGTTGGAAAAATAACGGCCGGAGCACCAATACTTGCCGTAGAAAATATAACAGACACTTTCCCAATTCCAATAGATTTTGTCGGAAATAGTGAAAGCTTTATGCTTGTAGTAAGTGGAGAAAGCATGATAGAAGCTGGAATATTAGATGGAGACTATATTTTAGTAAAAAAACAAAATACAGCTTCAAATGGTGAAATTGTAGTTGCATTAATAGAAGATGAAGCAACTGTAAAGACATTTTATAAAGAAAAAGGACATATTAGACTACAACCTGAAAACAGTACAATGGATCCTATAATAGTTCCAGATTGCCAAATCTTGGGCAAGGTTGCAGGAGTATTTAGAAAAATGTAAAGAAATGGAGTAATTAGTATGGCTAGAATGAAAACATTTTTAATATATCTAATATTAATTGTAGCAACATACTTCTTTGTAGATTTTGCATCATTTGCATATGTAAAAACAACATATGAAGATTTGAGAGTATCTTCAATAGAAGTATCAAATCCAAAAGTAAAAATAACAGAATCAAAAGCTACATATATTAATGGATATATAAAAGGAACATTATTGAATAATGAAGAACAAATGATAACAAATAGATATGTAAAATTTGAATTCTTTTCAGAGAGAAATACTTCATTAGGAAAAAAATATGTAAAGATTGAAAAGCTAGCTCCAAATGAAGAAAAAGATTTTGAAATCCAATTTAATTTAGAAGGTGTAGCAAGTTATAAAGTCACGTTGGCAGATGAAGGAGAAAGTATATCTGAAGAAGATCTACAATTAGACCAAAAAACAAAAGGACTTTTATTAATTACAACTTTAATATTGCTATATATATAATAACAAAAGGTGCAAATATAAACAGTTTGCACTTTTTGTATATATTAGGAAAAAATATTTGCTATTTTTTAAAAAAAGTAATATAATTGTAACAAAATTGAAATGATAATGTAATAGAATAGTAAGAAAGGAAGATGCAAATGTTCAGTTGGGGTCAAGATATAGGAATTGATTTAGGAACAGCTACAGTAATAGCTTATGTAAAGGGAAAAGGTATAGTTTTAAGAGAGCCTTCTGTTGTTGCAGTAGATAGCAATACAAATGAAGTTTTGGCAGTTGGAAAAGATGCAAGAAGAATGTTAGGAAGAACTCCAGGAAATATTGTAGCTACAAGACCATTAAGAGATGGAGTAATATCAAATTATACTGTAACAGAAAAAATGCTTAAATACTTTATAAATAAAGTATGTGGTAGATTTGTATTTGCACCTAGAATAATGATTTGTATACCATCACAAGTAACAGAAGTCGAAAAAAAGGCAGTAATAGATGCTGCAACACAAGCGGGAGCGAGAAGAGTATATCTAATAGAAGAACCAATTGCAGCAGCAATTGGAGCTGGAATTGATATATCAAAACCATGTGGAAATATGGTTGTAGATATAGGGGGAGGTACAACTGATATTGCAGTCATTTCATTAGGTGGTTCTGTTGTAAATACATCATTAAAAGTTGCAGGAGATAAATTTGACGAAGCAATTATCAAATATATAAAAAAGAAACATAATGTTATGATTGGGGAAAGAACAGCAGAAGACCTAAAAATAAATATAGGATGTGTTTATCCTAAAATACAAGATTCAGAAATGGATATAAGAGGAAGAGACTTAATTACTGGACTTCCAAAAACTATAACAATATATTCTAGTGAAATGTTAGAAGCTTTAATAGAACCTGCACTTATGATTGTTGATGCTGTACATTCAGTTTTAGAAAAAACCCCACCAGAACTTGCAGCAGATATTAGTGACAAAGGCATATATATGACAGGTGGAGGCTGTTTGGTCGATGGACTAGATAAATTATTACAAGAAAAAACAGGTATCAATGTTATGATTGCTCAAGATACAGTATCTTGTGTTGCCTTAGGAACTGGAAAAGCCTTAGATAACTTAGATGCACTTGAAGGAAAAAGAAGAAAATAAAAAAGAGATTGTTTATGGACATTATAAAATACAAAAAGATAAAGCGACTCTAAATAATTTAATAAAAATCATGCTATAAAATTATTAAATGTTATATTAAAAATTAAAAATAGGAGTGAATAATAAACTATGAGAATATTAAGAGAATTTAAAATACCAGACTTTAAATTTCCAAAATTTAAAATGAAAGAAGCATCAGAAATTGATGAAGTAAATGTAGATTATGAAAAAATAAAACAAGCACATGAAAGTAAGAGTAAAAAAGAAGTTAAAAATTATACACCAACAACATATAAAACAGTAAAAGAAATTTTTAATCATTCCATGAAAGAATATGCAAAAGAGGATTTTATATTAGAAAAATTTAGTCCAAAAGCAAATTTTACAACAATCACTTTTGAAGAATTTGGAAATGATGTTAATGCTTTAGGAACAGGTTTAATAAAAAAATTAAACTTAAGGAATTCTAGAATAATAATTATTGGTGAAAACACATATCATTGGTACGTTTCTTATATGGCAATGCTTTGCGGAGTTGGAATTGCGGTTCCTGTTGATAAAGAATTACCAGAAAATGAAATTATAAATGTAGTAAAAAGATCTAAAGCAGATGCAATAATCTTTTCTACTAAGAAAAAAGATGTTATTAAAAAAATACAAGATATGTTACCAGAAGTAAAATACTTTATTCAAATGAACTGTGATGATAACTTAAATGGAAGAAATATTGGAATAAATGAAGTAATAAAATCAGGAAAAGAAATATTAGCTTCAGGGGATACAGAATTTATGAAAATTGAAATCGATCCAGAAGAATTCAAAGTGTTAATCTTTACATCAGGAACAACTTCAAATTCAAAAGGTGTAATGATATGTAATAGAAATTTAGCAGAAAATATAAATGCAGTATCTGCATATGTTAAATTAACAACAGAAGATAGATTAATGTCTATTTTACCATTGCATCATACATATGAATCTACAATCGGCTTTTTACTACCAATGGCAACAGGCTCTTCTATTGCCGTATGTCAAGGTTTAAAATATATTGTTCCAAACTTAAAAGAAACAAATCCTACTGCAATATTAACAGTACCGTTGTTAGTAGAAAATTTATATAAAAAGATTAATGATAATATTAGAAAGAGCAAGAAAGATGGCTTAGTTAACTCAATGATTCATGTAACAAATGCATTAAAAACAGTTGGCGTGGATATTAAAAGAAAGGTATTTAACGAAATTTACGAAAACCTTGGTGGTAAAATTAGAATTATAGTTTCAGCAGCTGCACCAATTGACCCAAAAATTGGAAAATGGTTAGAAGATGTTGGAATCTCATTCCTACAAGGATATGGTTTAACTGAAACTGCACCAATTTCAGCTCTTACACCAGAATTTAAACCAAAAATAGGTTCAGCAGGAAAGCCAGTTATTTGTGCTGAAATAAAGATTGATTCACCAAATGAAAAAGGTGAAGGAGAAGTTTTAATTAAAAGTTCTACATTAATGTTAGGATATTATGAGGATGAGGAAGCAACTAATGAAGCAATAAAAGACGGATGGTTTCATTCAGGAGATATTGGATATCTAGATGATGAAGGATATTTATATATTACAGGTAGATGCAAAAATGTAATTGTTACTCAAAATGGTAAAAATATTTATCCAGAAGAAATCGAGTTATTATTATCAAAAATACCAGAAATTTCAGAGTGCATGGTTTATGGAAAAAAAGAGGAAGGAAAAAACGACAAAGAATTGATAATTACAGCTAAAGTTATTCCAAACTATGATGAAATTGAAACAAGACATGGAAAAGATTTATCAGAAGAACAAATTCATAAGATTATTTGGGATGAAATAAAGAATGTAAATAAACAATTAACATCATATAAAGCCGTTAAAAAGTTAGAAATTAAAAAAGATGAATTCGAAAAAACAACTACTATGAAAATTAAAAGATATAAAGAAATAAAAAATGGGTAAAATAGTAAAAGCATATTATTAAACTAAAAATACATTGTAATAAAAATGCAATAAAAATGTAATAAAATCGAAATATAAAATTTAATAAATCCTCTTGTAGTTTTTTGGGGAACAGTGTATAATAAGTACTATAAGATTGCACAGAAGATAAGGGGGGAAAAGTTTACATGTCTAAATCTGGTGTAGTAAACGTAAGAATGGTTATAACTGAAGAGAAAGTTCTATCAAATATTGAAAAAGTACAAAAATTAATAAATCCAAAAGCAAAAAAGCAAATTGTACAATTTGAAGAAGATACGACTTTTAAAGATTTAGTTCAATCAATTAAAGATTACTTAATAGAGTATCCAAATAAAAAGAATTTTCCAATAAGCGTTTACAATGCTGCTTATGGACTAGTAGAATATGCAACACAGCAATTTGAGGACTCTACTAAAAAAATTGAAGAATTAATAATAAAAAGAGAAAAAAATATTGCACTTGCTAACAAACTAAAACAATCCCTTGAGATGGTTCAGAAAAAGGAAACAGGATGGAAAGATAAAATTCAAAAATCATCTGATGATTTTTCACAAGACATAGTAGACACATTAGGTTTAATAGGTAGAACTAGATCAAAAAAATCACAAAACTATCAAGAAGCAAACAAAATTATTGAAGCAAAAATTTCAAATTTAGAATCTAATATGTTTATTGAAATAGATATGGAAAGAATTGAAGATCGTTCGAAAGCATTAAGCTATATAGGAATAGAAATAGCAGAAGCATTAAAAGAAATACCTGCACCTGAAGAAAAAACAGTTGAAGTTCAAAACAATCAAGAAGAAGAGCAATATTTAGAAGAAACGAGAATAGAAGTTAAACCTTCATTATGGCAAAGATTTAAAAATACAAAATTAATAAGAGCAATAAGATATGTTATGAAAATAAAAATTGTAGTAGAATTGCCTGCATTACCAGAAGGTACTAAGCAAGAACAAGATCAATAAAAAATAAAAATATTTGAGACTTGAAAAAAGTCAAGTCTCAAATATTCTACAATTTTGGCAATACCATACACATTATGTATATCAATATTTAACTCGAATAAAAAATATAAAAAAATTTAAGTAAAGTATTGACATGTTTTAAAAAATAGTATATACTTACTTTCGTATTTATTAATGCGCCCTTAGCTCAGTTGGTCAGAGCAACCGGCTCATAACCGGTGGGTCCAAGGTTCGAATCCTTGAGGGCGCACCATTTTATGCAAAAATAAATATTTGGGTAGTTGGGTGAGTGGCTAAAACCATCAGACTGTAAATCTGACCTCATACGAGTTCCCTGGTTCGAATCCAGGACTGCCCACCAAAAGATTATATCGTCGCCCTAGACGAAAAACTAGAAATCAACTGTAGAAGGTTGATTTTTTTGATGTTTTTATATTGAAAAAATAAATCTATAAAAAAGTCACAAATTATTTGACAAATTGATAACGTTAATAGATAATATATAAAGACAATACTAATGAGAAACTCATAAAGAGAAACGAAGGAGGAAAAAATGTACGTTTTTAATAGAATTACAGTAATTCCACAATTACCAAAAAGAATTGAAAAATTAAATAAAATTGCAAATAATCTATGGTGGTCATGGAATACAGATTTTTTAAAATTATTTAAAATGATTGATATTGATTTATGGGAAAGAATAGGAAAGAATCCTATAAATTTTTTAAAACAAGTATCTCAAGAAAAATTGGAAGATGCAATAAACAATCCAGTATTTATAAAGCAATACGACAAAATTGAAGCTGATTTTGAAGGATATATGAATAGCAGAAATACTTGGTTTTCAAAAAAATATCCAAATAACAAAGAAAATCTAATTGCATATTTTTCAGCAGAATATGGGCTAGATGAAATACTTCCTATCTATTCAGGAGGTCTTGGAATATTATCTGGTGACCATCTAAAATCTGCAAGTGATTTAGGAATTCCATTAGTTGCAGTTGGACTATTTTACAAAAATGGATATTTTCATCAAAAAATCAATAAAGATGGAAATCAAGAAACAGAATATAGAAAAATTGACCCTTCTGTACTTCCAATGGAAGCTGTAAAAGATCATGAGGGTAAAGACTTATTGATTTATGTAAAATTCCCAAATGATAAACTATACTTAAAAGTATGGAAAGTAAACGTTGGTAGAGTAAAATTATATTTATTAGATTCTGATATTGATGAAAACTCAGAAGAATATCGAGATGTTACTTTAACACTTTATGGCGGAGACCAAGAAATGAGAATTAAACAAGAAATTGTTTTAGGAATGGCAGGAACAAATTTACTAAAAGTGCTTGGACTAAACCCAACTGTTTACCATATGAATGAAGGACACTCATCTTTCTTAATATTAGAACTTATTAAAACAATAATGAACGAAAAGAAGGTTTCATTTTCAATTGCAAAAGATATAGTATCTAGTCAAACTCTCTTTACGACACATACACCAGTTCCAGCTGGAAATGATATCTTCCCACTAGATTTAGTTGAAAAATACTTTAAAAATTACTGGACAAGATTTGGAATAACAAAGGAAGAATTTTTTAAACTTGGAATGCAACCTAATGCGGACGTTAATAAAAGTGGATTTAACATGGGAATATTAGCATTAAAAATTGCAGGAAAGAAAAATGGTGTTAGCAAGTTACATGGAGCTGTTTCGAGAGAACTTTTTGGAGAAATATGGCCTAATATTGCATCAGATGAATCTCCAATTGAGTATGTTACAAATGGAGTTCATACATGTTCATGGCTTGCATCAAATTTAAAAGAATTATATAATGAGTACTTAATACCATTTTGGCAAGATCGTATTTTTGATGAAAATGTATGGGAAAACATTAACAATATTCCAAATGATGTATTATGGGAAGAACATATAAAAAGAAAGAAAAAATTATTAAATTTAGTTAAAGAAAATACTACAAATAGATTAAAAAGAAGTGGATATTCATATGATGAAATAAATAGTATTGTATCAAGCCTTAACCCTGATGCTTTAACTATTGGCTTTGCTAGAAGATTTGCAACATATAAAAGAGCCATACTAATTTTTAGAGATTTGGAAAGAATCACACAGATATTAAACAACCAAGACAAACCAGTGCAATTAATATTTGCAGGAAAAGCACATCCAGCAGATAAAGCAGGACAAGATTTAATAAAATATATTCATGAAATATCTATGAAGCCACAATTTAAGGGAAAAATTTTCTTACTTGAAGATTATGATATAGCAATGTCAAGATATTTAATTAGTGGTGTTGATGTATGGCTTAATAATCCAAGACGTCCAATGGAAGCATCTGGAACAAGTGGTCAAAAAGCATCTATAAATGGAGTAATTAATTTTAGTGTATTAGATGGATGGTGGGCAGAAGGCTACAACATGCAAAATGGATGGACAATAGGAAAAAACGAAGAATATGAAAATTATGATGTTCAAGATAATTTTGATAGTGAAAGCATATATTATACACTTGAAAATAAAATTATTGAAACTTATTATAATAGAAACAAAAACAAAATATCAGATAAATGGGTTCAAATAATGAAAAATTCTATTATTTCTACCGGAGCTAGATTTAGTACAGCAAGAATGCTTGTTGACTATACAAATCAATTCTATATACCTTTATGCGATATTAATAACAAATATTATAAAGATTTATCAAACGTGACACGTTTTAATGAATGGAAATCTGATATTTATAAAAATTGGAATCATATAAAAATTATTCAACTAAATGATACTTCAGATAATATAACAATAGACGCAGGAAGTTTGCTTGATGTAAAATGCAAAATAGTTCTTCCAAATATTGATATAAATAGTGTAGAAGTACAAGTTTATTGTGGAAGAATCTCACAACAAGGAATAATCGAAAGAATTTGTGTAAAACCAATGAAACTAATTAGTTCAGATGAAGAAAATAGAGAATTTATTTATCAAGCAAAAATAGAATTAAAAACAGGCGGAGATTATGGATATACATTTAGAGTAATGCCAAAAAATAAAATGATATTAAATTCAGAAAATTTAAATTTAGTTAAGTGGACCGAAAATTAAAAACTTAAATTGAAAGATAAAATAGTATGTGGTAGAAATATTAAAGCATTTTCTACCACATATTTATTTTAAAAAAATTACTTATGAACAATAATAATGAAACTACGTTTTACATAAAAACAATATAATTAAGCTTAAGATATAGTAAAAAAGTGCAAGTGTACACTTGAATACATATCCTTTTAGTGTTATAATACCAGATGTTAGATTAATTTATATTTTGCCATTTTTAAGTAAAGTATAAAAAATTTGGAGGTAATTTATATGAAAAAAACAAAAATTGTATGTACAATAGGACCAGCAACAGAAAATGTTGAGACACTAAAGAAAATGATACTTGCAGGAATGAATGTAGCAAGATTAAACTTTTCTCATGGTGGATATGAAGATCAAGAAAAATATGTTAAAGCAATAAGACAAGCAGCAAAAGAAGTAGATATGCCAGTAGCACTATTATTAGATACTCAAGGTCCAGAAATAAGAACAGGAAAATTAAATGAGGCACCAGTAGTATTAAAGGCAGAAGATGAATTTACTTTAGTAAATGACGAAATTATTGGAGATAATACTAAAGTTTCAGTAACATATAAAGATTTATATAAAGATGTAAAACCAGGTGTTACTATTTTAATTGATGATGGTAAAATAGAAATAGAAGTAGATCGTATTGAAGGAAAAGATGTTGTATGTAAAGTAATGAATGGTGGAGAATTAGGAAATAGAAAAAGTATTAATATTCCAGGAACACACATTAACTTACCAGCATTAAAAGAAAAAGATATTAAAGATTTAATAGATGGATGTAAAGCAGACTTTGATTATATTGCAGCTTCGTTTATTAGAAGTGCAGATGATGTTAGAGCAATTAGAAAAGTTTTAGATGAAAATGGTGGAAAAGATATCAAAATAATTTCTAAAATTGAAAGCCAAGAGGGAATAGACAATTTTGATGAAATATTAAAAATAACAGATGGAATAATGGTAGCTCGTGGAGACATGGGAGTTGAAATTCCAATGGAAGAAGTTCCAATTGTTCAAAAAAGATTTATCAAAGAATGCAACAGAGCCGGAAAAATGGTAATTACAGCAACACAAATGTTAGAATCAATGACACAAAATCCAAGACCAACAAGAGCAGAAGTTTCTGACGTTGCAAACGCAGTATTTGATGGTACAGGTGCTATAATGCTTTCTGGGGAGAGCGCTATGGGAAAATATCCAGTAATATGTGTTGAAACAATGAGCAAAATTGCGTCAGCAGTAGAAGCATCTATTAACTATGGAAAAAGATTTAAGAGAAGAGAGTACGACTTAGAAACAAAAAATTATGAATTCTATTTAAGTCATTCAATATGTTCAACAGCATTACAAATGAATGCATCAGCTATATTTGCATATACAGAATGTGGAGATACTCCAAAACTAATTTCAAGTTTCTTGCCATGTTGCCCAATTTATGCTGTAACAACTTCTGAAAAAACATATAGACAATTAGGACTTGTTTGGGGTGTAACACCAATTCTTGTAAAAGAAGAAGGAAAAGCAAAGGAAATTATTTCAAAAGGAATAGAACTTGCAAAAAAATCTGGATATGTTAAAACAGGAGATGTTGTAGCAATTGCAGGAGGAGAAACAATTTTACCAGGAAATAAAGAAGATATTATGAATAGAACAATTGGTGGAGTAATCAGAATTTAGTATGTAAATAAAAAATATAAAAGGAATAATTAGCGTTTGAGCTAGTTATTCTTTTTTTAAAATCAAAAATAAAAAATATTATAATTAGTAATTGACATATAAAAATAACAATAATAAAATAAACGTAGGGGGGAAAACAAATGAAAAAAATAAAAATCATTTTAAGTATTTTAATACTAAACATATGTATTTGCACATGTGTTAATGCAACAAGTTTTAATCTAGTTTCAGATAAAGAAAAAATCGAGGTATCTGCTGGAGATACTGCTGAATTTAATATTTCTTTAGAGGATATAGATATGAATTCTAAAGGAATAAATGTTGTAGAGGGATATATAAAATATGATGAAGAAATAATAGAGAAAATAGAAATTATAAATCAGAATGGGTGGAAGATGACCTATAATAATGATAAAAATAGCAATTTATACGGTAAATTTTTATCTCTTAAAGACTCAGATGGAACTGTTAAAAATGAAATAATTGCTAAAATAAAAGTCAAGATAAAAGATAACATAAGTAAGGAAAGTGGAGAAATAAAAATACAAGAAATAACGTCAAATGATGGTGAAAATCTTGTAAATATTGGGGATAAAGTAATAAATCTTATAGTTCGTGGGCCAAAGCAGGAAGATAATAAAACAAATGAAAACTTAGATAATGATAACAAACAAAATAAAGAAAACGAAGGAAATGAGCAATTAAAAGAAAGTGTAAAGACAGGAGATAATGTTCTACCAATAATGACAGGTATAATAATGCTTGTTATAGCTGCAAATATCTTCCTAAAAGACAAAAGAAAAAGGAGGAACAAAAATGCCAAAACATTCAGTAAATAATAAGCAAAATAAAAAATTATTATTTTTTATAATTTGCAGTATTTTTATATTAATAACATCATTTATCTTAATAAATAATAAAAAATTAATTAAGCAAGAGGATAAAAATATAATATTAAATAAATATATGAGCGAATTAACAGAAAAATTAATGAATGAAAATGATGAAAATATGATTTCTACTAAATATTTAATTACAGACAATACAATAGAAAGAATAAGAGAAAATACTTCTGTAAGTACATTTAAAAATGAAATAGGAAATAATATTAAAATTTATACAGATGATACATGCAAAGAAGAAGTAACAGACGGAATTATAAAAAGTTCAATGGTTGCAGTTGATGACGAAAATAATATGTATTACTTAATTGTATATGGTGATGTTAATAAAGATGGAAAGGTTAACGAAGTAGATATAAGCAAAATTGTTAGAAAAGAGATAGAAGACGAAATATCAGAAAAAGCTTCTAAATTTGGAACTGATAATATAGTAAATAAAATTGTATTTGGCAAATATGAATTTGAACCAATACCAGAAGTATTAGCACCTGAAATACAAGTAATAGACGGTTCATTAGGAGAAAATGAATGGTATACAAGTAGCATAAAATTGAAAATCATAGCAAAGGAAAAGAATCAATTAAAAACTGTATATAAGATTAAAGGAACCCAAGAAACTCCAATTACACAAATAGAAGAAAACGATACAATTGAATTAACAAAAGATGGAGTATACAAAATAGTTGCATATACATACGGAAAAGAAGGGAATAGATCTAGAATTGCACAAAAAATAATAAAAATAAACACAACTGGAATTGAAGCTATTATAAATTATACACCTGAACAAGATACTACAGATTCTGTAATTGCAAAAGTATCTTTCAACAAAGAAGGAATTACAATAACAAACAATGATGGCAAAGATACATATGAATTTTTAGAAAATGGACAATTTACATTTGAATATATAGATGAAGCTGGAAGGAAAGGAAGCATAACTGCTAGTGTATCGTGGATAAAACCAAAAGAGATAACTGGTCAAGATGGTGAGTGGAAATATTTCATTAATAAAGATGGTACAATTCAATTAACACAATATTTAGGAAGCAAAACTGAACTAGTGGTTCCAGCACAGTATGATGGATATACTGTATATGCAGTTGGTAATGCAAATGCCAAAGACGACAAAGAAACTAGATTAAATGTACTTGGTAATACTTCTGATACAACAATAAAAAAATTAACAATAGAAAATGGAATTAAGCAAATAAAGAAAGCAGCATTTAATGGTTGTACAGGTATAAATGAAAAATTAGTAATTCCAGATAGTGTTACGAATATAGATGATTATGTATTTTCAAGTTGTACAGGAATTACAGGAGACCTTATAATTCCTGATTCGGTAACTAATGTGGGCAGAGCTGCATTTCAAAACTGTCCAGGGCTTAATGGCAGTTTGAAAATTTCAAAGAATATTACTGAAATAGCAGATTATGTTTTTAATGGTTGTAAAAATTTAACTGGGCCACTTGTATTTCCGCCAAATATTAAATCAATAGGAAGAACATCGTTCCAAAACTGTAGTAAATTAAGTGGAAATCTTACAATTCCAAGTACAGTAGAGAGTATTGGACCTTTTGCATTCTTTAATTGTAAAGGATTTACAGGAGATTTAGTAATACCTAACAGTGTTACAAGTATGGGGAAAAAAGCATTTCAAAATTGTTCAGGTTTCAATGGAAAACTTGTATTATCAGAAAATTTAACTGCAATAGAGGAGTATACATTTTATCAGTGTTCAAATTTAACGGAAAACCTTCATTTTCCTGATGGAATAACTTCAATAGGTAAATATGCATTTAATGGATGTTCTAAGTTAACAGGAGATTTAGTAATACCAGCTGGAGTAACAACTATAGAAGCTGGAACATTTCAATTCTGTAAGAACCTAAATGGAACTTTAACACTTCCAGATACATTAACATCGATAGGGGCATATGCATTCAATCAGTGTAATAGCTTAACAGGAAATTTAATAATACCAGATAGTGTAGAGATAATTGACGATGTAAGTTTTCAATCTTTATCTAAAATGACTGGTAAATTGGTGCTACCAAAGAATGTTAAAAAAATAGGAAAATTTGCATTTTATGATGATAAATTTACTGGAGAATTAACATTACCAGAGGGACTTGAAATTTTAGGAGAAGCAGCATTTGGAAAAAACACTGGATTTGAAAATACAAAAATTGTTATTCCTTCAACATTAAAACAAATTGGAATAGATTATGAATTTGATGGCGAAAATTTAGGATTATCTACACACGACTTTTATAATTTTGGTGCAATAAATAAAAAATTTGAAAGTTTTGAGGTATCACCAGGAAATCAATATTTTGAATCAATAGATGGTGTATTATATACAAAAAACAGAAAAAGACTAGTTTCATACCCAAGAAATAAAAAAGATTTAAGCTACGAAATCATAGAGGGAGTTAAAACGCTTGATGAATTATCAATTGCAAGTAATTCTATATTAAAGACATTGACAATACCAGATAGTTTATCTATGGAAATAAGAAGTCAATATATAAGAATGGAAGATTGCAATGTTTTAACAGCAGCATTATATAGTTATAATGAAATAAATAATATAGTGGCAAAAGAAACAAATCCAAATTATAAATCTGTAGATGGTGTGTTATATACTAAAAATTTAAAAGAACTTGTTTATATATCTTCTGGAAGAACGAGTCAAGTTATAATTCCTGATGGCGTTGAAAAAATTAGAGAAGAGGCTATATTTGGTAATCAAGTGTATTATGTAAAAATAGCTAAAGTATACATACCTTCAAGCTTAACTGACATACCAGATAGTCAAATTAAACGACTAAACTCTTCGGCAAAAACTGTAGAAGTATCACCAGAAAATCCTAAATTTACAGTAGATGCTAATAATAAACTTATAAAAAAATAGGAAGAAGCTTTTTGAATGAAGTTTAATGAGAAAAATCTTAAATATATATTAAATTTGAAATAAAAATATATTTTAAAGTTTAAAAGAATAATTAGAATTTCTAGTTATTCTTTTTTTATGAAATATTTAAAAAATTTTGAACTGTTAAGAATATCTACAAGGTTTAATGTTTATTGTAACCATATAAGAAGAATTGTCATAAAATGTAATATATAAAAATAAGGAGGAAATCAAATATGTATAATCGTAGATATAATAGATGTTGTTGTCAAAAAAATTACAATGAAAAAGTAATTGAAGATATTTGCAATGATGTTGGAACTACAGCAGAGTTTAAATGTGAGTGCACAAGTAATTGTGGCTGCAAGAGTACATGTACCTGTAGTAAAAATGATTGTGGATGTGGATTTGATACAGAAGAATCTATGTTTCCAGAAAATCCGATGTTTGGTCAAAGTTATGTTCCAATTCAAACAATGGATAAAACTTTTGTGCCATGTGTAGGATTAAAGATGGGAACAATATTTCCAGAGCTTGTAAGCCCATATTCTCCATGTCAATCATTAGAAGAAAATGCCTTTATTAGAGCAAAAAATGATATTGGGGAGGGATGTAATAGATGATGAACTATAATAATATGTGGAATAGCCAAATGAATCCAAATTTAGGAGGGCTAGGAGGAGTTCAGTCCATGATGAACAATAATGAAAATTGTGGATGCCAAATGAGCCAAGCAAATTCAAATACTATGGATAAATGTAAATGCAATTGTACATTTGAATTTGAACAAAAAAATCAATGTGAAGAAAACGAAGAAATGACCAGAGAAGAAATGGCAAAACAACTAAAATGTTACAGATTTGCTATAATAGAATTAGGACTATATTTAGATACTCATCCAGATGATGAAAAAGCAATATGTTTGCATAAGGAGTATTGTAATAAATTTGAGGATTTAGCAGATAAATATCAAAGAATATATGGACCACTAACTATAATGTTTCCATGTAATAAATGGAGATGGCTTGAAGAACCATGGCATTCGTTGATTTTAGGAGTAAATTACAATTACATGCATAGCACATAGAACAATTAAATAAGAAGTGTATATTATATTAAATAAATTTTAGCTCTAAAAGCTAGAATAATCTGCTGTAAAAAGGTAATTTTTTTACAACTATTTTACAAACAAGTGTTTACAAATAAAAATTTAGATGGTATAATCAATTTAAAATTACGCAAGGAGGAAAGAAAATGCTAAAAGGAATAGAATGTCTAGGTCATAGTACAATAAAAATAAATAAAAGTAATAAAATAATATATATAGATCCTTATAATATAAAGAATGGTTTAAACGATGCAGATTATATTTTTATTACACATAATCACTATGATCACTTTTCAGAAGTAGATATAAAAAAAGTAAAAAATAATGAAACAATTATAATTATAACAGAGGATTTATACACAAATACTTTGAAATTAGGATTCAATGGAATGAATATAATTACTGTAAAGCCAAATGAAAATTATCAAGTAGATGGAATAAAATTCAGTACAATTTCAGCATATAACACAAATAAAACATTTCACCCAAAAGAAAACGAATGGGTGGGATATATTATAGAATTAGAAAATAGTAAATATTATATAGCAGGAGATACAGATATAACAGATGAAAATAAAAAAGTAAAATGTGATGTAGCTTTTGTACCAGTAGGTGGAACGTATACAATGGATTTTAAAGAAGCAGCTCATTTAATTAATGAAATAAAACCTAAAATAGCAGTACCAATACATTATGGTAGTATAGTTGGAACAGATCAAGATGCAACAGATTTTGTGAAGTTATTGCGTCCAGACGTAAAAGGTGTCATCTTAATAAAATAATATTGGTGAAAGATGAATAAAAATGAGTTGCTTTTTCTCTCTTTTTATCTAGTGATATATAGAATATGGAGGATTTTATGAATAAAATATATAAAATTGATAATGTAATGAAATACTTTTATGAAATAAGTCAAATTCCAAGAATGTCTGGAAAAGAAGAGAAGATAGCTGATTATATTGAAAAGTTTGCTCAAAAAAAGAATTTGAAATATATTAGAGATATATATAATAATATTATTATTATAAAAGAAGCAAGTGCTTTAAGTAAAAGTAATGAGAGTATAATATTACAATGTCACATGGATATGATTTGTGAGAAAGAAAAAAATAGTAACCACAATTTTGAAAAGGATCCATTAAAGATATATATAGATGGTGATTTTATAAAAGCTAAAAAAACAACATTGGGAGCTGATAATGGAATTGGAATAGCGATTATTTTAGCTATACTAGATTCAAATTATTTAATACATCCAAGAATTGAAGCTATATTTACAGTTCAAGAAGAAACGACAATGGAAGGCTCAAGAAAAATAGATGTTAGAAACCTAAGAGGTAATAAAATGATATGCTTAGATAATATGAGAGAAGAAGAGCTAGTAATAGGATGTGCAGGAGCTAAAGTTTTTGATTACGAAGTATTAGGAAATAAAAGATTAGTAGATAAAACCTATGAATTAGTAAAAATAGAAATGAGTGGATTTATTGGAGGACATTCTGGAAAAGATATATCAAAAGATAGAGGTAACCCAATAAAAGAAATGGGAGAATTATTATTAAAATTGTCAAAAGAGCATGGCATCTATATAAAGGATATTATGGGTGGAGAAAAAGCAAACGTAATTCCACGAGAATGTTATAGTAAATTATATATAAAAGCAGAAAAATATAAAGATGTAAAAAAAGAAATACAAATATATAATAAATCTTTAAAGAACAAAATTCAAAATAACAATGAAAATATAAATGTAACTATTAACTTAATAGATGAAAATGATAAAGAATCATTTGATATGAATACTACTAAAAAAATTATTGACATTATAAATTCTATTCCAAATGGAGTATATTATGAAGATAAAAATAATAATCCATTAGTTTCATTAAATATGGGGAAAGTAGTTGTAAAAGATAATAATATTAAATTATTATTCTCTATAAGATCTAATAGAATAGAGAAAGAAGAACAATTAATTAATAAGTTTAATTATATTGTAGATAAATACAATATAAAGAAAAAAGTAAGTACGCTTTCTGGGTATGAACACAAAGAAAAATCAGAATTTGTAGGCAAATGCAAAAGTATTTATAAACAATGTTTTAAAAAAAATCCGAAGGTTATTGATATGCATATTTGTTTAGAGGCTGGTTTCTTTGGAGAAAAGATTCCAAATTTAGATTTCATTGCAATAGCTCCTGATATTTTGGATGCTCACAGTCCAAAAGAAAGATGTTCGATTTCTTCACTAAAAAGAATATATAATTATATAATTGTTATTCTACAAAATTTATAGGGCTTTAAAACGGAGCTAATGTGTATACATAAATCTACAACAATATAGATAAAATATAGATACACGAAGAGTTCTAATTAATATTAATGGAATTCAGCATAAAATTGAGACAAAAGATTTTCTATGTACTGTTGGAATTCTGTCTAGAATTGAAAAAAATATGCTAAATTGTGATGTACAAAGTCGTAGTACAGATGTCGTTACTGGTTTACCATATGATATGGGCTTTATAGATAACTTTCAAAATATTACAGAAATAATATGATCAACAATGCGACATAAAAGAAAAGATGAAATAAATAGAAAAATTTCCTATACTCTCTTAAAGATTGTCAGTTGGTTTATAATAGTCTAGAAAATGGTGTCAATTTTTTTGACACCATTAATTGTCATACTATAATTGTTCTTTATGGATTTATATCATCATATAAAAAATATAATTAGTATTATATGTCAACAAAAGTTTAAAAATAATATTAGATTACAAATATAATACTGATTTAAATAAATAGAGGTTTTGTTATTAATTCAGTATAGGAAAATTTTTCAATTTCTTTATAACGATAAGAACGAATAATATATTTTCTGTTATTATCAAATCTAAAAATCAAACATTTTGAATAATTAAAATTTGCATTATCAGGAGGATATTCCTCGATTACAAGACTTCCATTAGTTCTATTTAAAGTCTCAAAAGTTGTAAAAAATCCTATACCACTTCCACCATCTTCTTTATGAGTTGTTATTCTTTCTTTTCCAAGATTAATAAGGGTATCTATTTCAAATTCTATTCCAGTATCATAAATACGAAATTCAAAGTAGTCAGAGCTATCGAATTGAACCAAGATACTAGAGTTATTGTTAGAACTATATCCTATTGCAATTATAGAATTTGTAATCATATCTGCAATTAAAGTTTCTAAAAGATTAAGTGAAATGGCGTTATTAACGGAATCTTTAATATTAGTTTTTACTATAACATCAAATGAGATATTTTTGTTTCTACATTTTAAATAGAAATAATCTAATATATTATCTATATTTATAATGCCAGTTTTATTAATGAGAAAATCATTTTCAAGATTCAGCTTCAATTCATTGGAAAATTCGGTAGATAATCTATTAATAAGTTCTTTGGATTCTAAAATATTATTACTTATATTTTCATTACTAGTTAGTTTAGTAGATAAATTTGCTACATGTAATTCTAAAGCATTAATTCTACTACTAAATTTATGATTTATTGTAGATAGTTTATCGATTTCATTTTTCATATTCTTATTTATACTAATTTGTTCATCTAGCTGATTTTGTAAATTTTCAATAGTATCTTTAGTTAGTAAACTTTTATAATGTAAAGTGATTTTTTCTTTTATCCATAAAAACATGCTTAACAAAATTAGAGTTAAACCTAATAAAGAATAATGATTTATAGAGTTGTCTTTATAATATCCGAGATTAATAAAAATTAAAATTACAATTCCAGATAAAAGTAATATCAAGTCATAATTATATTCTTTATTTTGAAAGAATGTAAATCCATTTTTAAATCTTTTTATTCTAAAAATGAGAAATACTAGTAATGATTCAAGTAGAATTGTAAATGCTAAAATGATAGGACCTTGTTTATTTATATATGGAAATGGTGTGCACATAAGCAATGTAATAAATATTAATACTACATATAGAATAAGTGTAATAGATAAAGATAAAAAGGTTATAAAAAAAGAGCAATCTAATTTGTTTTTAGTGATATAAAAAAACAAAAGGCTTAATATGATATATGATAGCATAATGATACACGAAGGATGAAAAAAAATACTGCAAAAAGTAAGTAAAGTTGAAAGTATCACAGAAATCGAGCATATTATTAATTTCTGTTTTGTGTATAATAGTTTAAAATTTGAAATTTTAAAACCAATATAGCATGTTAAAAGATTTATAAAAAAGTATTTTACAAAAATATTTAGATAACTAATATAGTTCATATACGACACCTCATAAGTTAATAATAATATAATTTATTGTATATGAAAATTAATAAATAGTCAATCTAATGAATTATAAAAACAAACCATTTGATTAACTATTCGCATGGTGATTAGATTACATACACCAATAAGACAAAGCTTTCATTATTTCAGTCCACCAATCCATACTATCACTCCTTTACATTTTCTTTATATATGCGAAAAATATATATAAATAAAAAATACCACCCAAACCTTTCAGTTTAGGTGGTTTCGTGATAGCATTTGTTTACTAAAATTGTGGAATAATTAGTTTTTTATTTTATTAACAAAATAATATATAAATTCAGTAGGAGTAGGAACTCCTGTATTATAATTAATCTGAGCAGTATAGTGAACACGTAAATCTTCAATTGCAGATGTTCTCCAAGTATGATTTATAGCTGTTTGAATGGCTCTGCTTATACTACTAGTTAATAATTTATATTTACTAGATAAGTGTTGAAAAACGGTAATATCAGGATTGTTGGTAGTTAATAAATAGTAAATTCCTTCAAAAATATATTCTCTTCCTTTAAGTTTATAACTAATACCAATTAAATCTAATTCTTTATTAATTCTATTACGAAGTTCTGTATCATTTACATCAGATAAAGAGGTACATGTTTTTGCTTTGAAATTAGGAACTTGTAGTAATAAAGTTATAGAATCTATAACTAATTTTGGAGAATAATCGGGTTGTCTTTTATAAAAAATTAAATCTACAAAATCCTTGTGAAGTTTATCGTATATTATGTTTGAAGCTATATTTGTAGTTACAATAATTAACGGTTTATAATTAAGAGGAGAGTTCTTTAGATTATATAAGAAGTCAAAACCAGAGCCAGTACCTTCATGTAATTCTAGGTCTAATATTATTACATCTGGAGTATGTTTTTTTACTAAATTTAAAGCTTCATCACTAGATTTAGTTTTTGATATTAATGTTATATTATTTTTTGTTTCAATAAAATCTTGAAATGCAATGATTTCTGCATCATTATCTTCAAGTAGTATAATTTTAATAATTCTTTCCATATTTCCCCTTCCTTTTAATAAAATTATAACACAGCATTCCACAAAAATCTACAAAAAACGCCTAACCGAGTTATCATGTAAGTTTTATTAAAAGTAATAATATAAAATAAGGTGATGAAATTGGAAAAGAAAGAGGAAATAAAGAAAAATATTGGAGAAAGAATTGAATATATAAGAAATCAAAAGAATATGACAAAAGAAGAATTTGCAAAATTAATAGATATAAGTGGTCAACATTTAGGAAAAGCTATTAGTGGGGAAAAAGGATTATCAATAGAAAAAATTATAGAAATATCTGATAAAACAGGTTATTCAACAGACTTTATTTTAAAAGGCATAACAAGTAATGTTGAAATAGATAATGAAAAAATAAATCTAATAAAAAGTAATTTAAATAATATAAGAAAAATAATAAATTCAATGACATAACCAAACCAACGGCTTGACAAAATCAATCCTAATCTAGTAATATATGTAAAGAAAAATGTATGTTATTGTAAAATAGAAAGGGGTTATTTGTATGCAGGCTTATATTGTTAGAAGAATTGATGAATTAGGGAGGGTTGTACTTCCAAAGGAATGGAGAGACCTTAATAATATAAAAGAAAAAGATGAATTAGAATTACATATAGATGGAAAAGCATTAACTTTAAGAAAACATGAAGAAAGTTGTGTATTCTGTGGAAGTAGAACAAAATTACAAGTATATAATAATACAAGAGTGTGCGAAAAATGTATTAATTCTCTAATTTCATTAAATAGTAAAAGTTAGATGTATCGAGAATAAAGGTAAGTAATAACCTTTAATTATATCTATATATGCAAGAATATTATTTATAAAAGCATTGTCTTATGATGAAAAGATGGTGCTTTTTATTGTTTGTATAAGAAAATTAGAAAAAGTCAAAATAGTGTAGAGGTAAAGAGAAGTATTAGAAAAATGGAATAAGTGCTGGATTGGATATTCTAAAAAAATTGGAAAATATAACTTAAAAATTAATAATTGCATATAGTTTAAAGAGGTGTTTTTATGCAGATAGAATATAAGGAAATATATGCAAATGACAAGCCAGAATTAACTGAACTCGTTCAAGAATGGATAGATGAGAATATTTCAAATATATATTGTAAACTTAATTATTTTGAGCTAGAACATAAAAATAGATAAATAATTATTATTGAATTAAAACCCAGGGAGGAGTAAAAGAAATGTTTGAGTTATATAATAACTATAATAATTATTTTGGAAGTAAATTAAATAAAAATGATATATGGAATGTAGGAATTTATACAAGATTATCAAGAGAAGATGAAAAGGATAATAAGTTTAATAAGCAATCAGAAAGTATAGAAAATCAAATAAAATTTTTAAAAAGTTATGTAAATTCACAAAACTGGAATATAGTAAAAATATATACAGATGATGGATATAGTGGAACTAATTTTGATAGACCAGATTTTAAAAATATGATTTCAGATATTGAAAACAATACTATAAATATGGTTGTTACAAAGGATTTATCGAGACTTGGAAGGGATTATATTGATACAGGATATTATATTGAAAAATATTTTCCTTCTAGAAATATAAGGTACATTGCTGTAACAGATAATGTAGATACATATGATATGTCAAATACTAATAATGATGTGACTCCATTCAAAGCTGTTGTTAATGATATGTATGCAAAAGATACATCAAAAAAAGTAAGAGCCACATTACTTACTAAAGCTATGAATGGTGAGAGTATAAAGTCATTTCAGCCATATGGATACAAAAAAGATCCAAATAATAAAAACAAAATTATAGTAGATAGAGTTGTTTCAGACAATGTATTTAATATATTTGAAATGTATAAATCAGGTAAAACTAAAAAAGAAATTTGTAATATTTTAAATGATAAGGGAATTATTACACCTTTAAGATATAAAGAGCAAACTAGTAATTATTGTAATCCGAATAAAGGATATTATTTATGGAGTAGTTCTATGATAACAAAAATTTTAAGAGATCAAATTTATACTGGAGACTTAGTACAACATAAAACTACAAAAGTAAATTACAAAGTAAAGAAAACCATAAAACTCGAAAAAGAAGCATTTATTGTAGTAGAAAATAATCATGAACCTATAGTAGATAAAAATACGTTTAAAACTGTTCAAACGATGTTAGACAAGCAAGCAAATGAGTGGAATTATTCAAATAAAGAGCCACATTTATTAAAAGGATTAGTATATTGTAGTTGTGGTGCAAGAATAACATACAATAAAAATCATGGAAAATATTTTAGGTGTGTGTGTTCAACTTATAAAAAAAGTGGTGCTAAATTTTGCAATAATATACAATATTTAAGAGAAGATAAGTTAATTAATGAAGTTTTAAAAGCTCTTCAAAATAATGTTAATAGATATTTAGATACAGAAAAACTAAAATATAAAGGAAAAAAAACAAAGAACAAAGTTGACAGTTCTAATGAATTAAAAATACATATTGAATTAATCGATAGAAAGTTAAAGGATTTATATGAAGATAAATTAAATGGAATAATATCAACAGAAATGTTTATGCAAATTTCAAAAGATTATGAAAAACAGAAAAAAGAACTTAAACAAAAACTTGATAATGAAAAAAATAATAAATCGGAAGAAAAAACAAGAACTTCTTATGAAGCTGCTGAAAAGTATATAAATGAAGCATTAAAATTAGATGATATAGCTAAAGTAGATAGAAATTTATTAATTAAATTAATAGACAAAATAATTATAGATAATAAAAAGATAAGTAGTATATCATACAATTTCAGTATACCAAAATTGTAGTAATAATAGTATAAAGTCACAATGAAAAAAGTTTGTAAACCTTTGTACATGCCAAAATGTGGATTACTTTAATACTCCCACAATTTACCAAAAGTGGCCATGGGAAAGGGGGAATTTTTAATGTGGACTTACAATAAAACATTAGAATATCCAGTAAATATAAAATGTCCAAATCCACGTTTGGCAAAATTTATAATTAGTCAATATGGAGGACCAGACGGAGAACTTGCTGCATCACTTAGATATTTAAGCCAAAGATTTGGAATGCCAGATCAAAATGCTAAAGCAATATTGAATGATATTGGTACAGAAGAATTAGCACACTTAGAAATGGTTGGAACAATTGTACACCAATTAACAGAAGGAGTATGTCCAGAAGAACTAGAAAAAGCAGGACTTGGTGCATATTATACAGACCATGGGGTAGACATATTTCCACAATCAGCAGCGGGAGTACCATTTACGGCATCATATATTGCAGCTAAAGGTGATCCGATTGCTAACTTACAAGAAGATTTAGCAGCAGAGCAAAAAGCAAGAGCAACATATGAAAAATTAATAGATCTTTGCAAAGATGATCCAGATGTAATAGATCCACTTAGATTCCTAAGACAAAGGGAAATAGTACACTTCCAAAGATTTGGGGAAGCCTTAAGAGGCGTACAAGATAAGTTAGCCCAAAAGAAATTTTATATGACAAAAATGAATTGTAATCAAAATAATTGTAATTGCAATTAAAAATAAATGTGGTTACGCAGATGTTTGACTATTTTTTATAAACAAAAGTTAATTAAAAATAAAAAAATAAAGGGGTACTGAAAAGTATCTCTTGTATTTGTATTATAGCATATTATAAAAAAATTACCAAAATGGCACGGAAAATTTGGTAAAAAATATAAAAATTAATTTGCAGTATGGTAAAATAAAAATTATATTTGGAAAAGAAATAAAAATGATGATCTTTTTGACATTGTCAACAACTTATGCTAATAATTAGTATAGAAATGTTTTAAATGTAAAAAATATAAAAGGGGGAAAGTAAATTATGGAAGAAACGAAAAAAAGCAAAATATGGATGATAATTGCAATTGTAGCAATAGCTGTAATTGTTGTTCTTGGAATAATGCTTATAAAAGGTAATAAAGGTAGTGATAATGTGGAGAAAATAAAAAGTAGTAATAATGTGGAAAAAATAAAAAGTGGTGATAAAAAGGAAAATGTAAAAATAGTAGAGAGTGAAGTAAGTAAGCTAACACTTGAAGAATATAAAACGGATAATTTTACAATGAAAAAACCAAAAGGCTGGACAGTTGAAACTGGTGGTACGGGAATATTTTATACAATTAGAGTTTATGACCCAAAGAATACAAATAATCAAGTATATTTAATGTTAAAGATTCAACCATTATTAAAAAGTGCATCAGCAAAAAACTTTTGGCAAAATTATTATAGTATGAGTGGAAATAATTCTCAATATAGATTATTTGCGGATGCGGTAGTCTTAGATAATCCAACAACAGAGGGATTCTATAAGAAATTTGATGATATAGCAACATATCTTAAATCAATAGAACCATCATTTGCTACAATTAAATTTCCTAAATTTACAAATTTTACAAAACAAGAAGAATTTAATTCTAGTGCTAGTATGAAAAGTGTTGCATTAGATAGTAAAGTATTAAAAGGAACATTTACAGGAGATAACTCTAAAGAGGGCGAAGGATTATTCATAGCGTCTGTCGTAAACTTTGGTAATCAATATAATGGTGGAGTAGATATGCTTTATTATATGGTATATGACATAATGGCAATAACAGCAGAAAAAAATGAATTTATAAATTACAAAGACATTTTATTAGAGTCAGTTAATTCAATAGAATTTAGTGATAGTTATGTAAAGCAAACAATAGATGACGGTAATGCACAAACTAAACAAGCACTTGCATTAAATGCTTCAATACAAAAATCATTTGACTCTTATATGAATGCATGGGAAAATAGACAAAAAAGTTACGATATAATGAGTCAAAAGCAAAGCGATGCTACATTAGGCTATGAGAGGGTATATGATACAGATACTGGAGAAATTTATAAGGCATATAATGGATTCACTGATGATTACAAAGGAGAAAGATATAAATCTATAACAGATAATATGTACACAGAAAAAACAAGTGGTTATATCGAAAAGTAAAGGGTCAAATAAAATAAAGAGAAGTATTTTTAGAAGTTAGATAGACAAAATAAAAATTATAATACTAAGTGAAGTGAAAATCTAAAAAATTATAATGAAACAGTAAATAATAATTTATAAAGATATAATAGAATGAATCCTTTTATTGGACAAAAATCTAATAAAACGGATTCTTTTTTTATTTATATTAGATGTTTTGTAAAAAAATTTGTAAATGTATTATGAACATATTGTAAATATATTGTAAGGCACTTGACAATTAATAAATTAGATATTAAAATAGATTTTACGGTTTGCATTAAAAGAGAAGAGGTGAAAAATGAAGAAAAATAATTTATTATATCAAATAAAGTCATTAGAAAAAATGATTGTAAGAAATTTATTAGGTGATAATGAAATAGAAAAAAGAGAAGAACAAGCAAATGTTATGCAATTACCAACACCAACTCAAATGCAAATAATTGAATATATTTTAAATCATACAAGTGAAGATATTTATCAGAGAGATTTAGAAGATATTTTAAACCTAAGAAGGGCAACTGTATCTGGAGTATTACATACAATGGAGAAGAACAATTTAATTAGGAGAGTTACAGACAATGAAGATACAAGAAGTAAAAAAATATTATTAAACAATAAAGCAAAAGAGATCTTTCTTCAAAATCAAAAGAAGATGGATAAAACAGAACAAACTATTACACAAAATATTCCGAAAGAAGACTTAGAAGTTTTTTCGAGAGTTATTCAAATGATGAAAAACAATATGAAAAATCAAAATAATTAAGATATAAAGAAAGGATGAGAATATGATTAAATTATTAAAAAACTTAGGTAAACGAGAATATATATTAAGTTTTATATGTCTAATTTTAGTATTTATTCAAGTTTGGCTAGAATTAAAAATGCCAGATTATATGTCACAAGTAACTGTATTAGTTCAAACAGAAGGAAGTCAGATGTCTGAAATATTAAAAAACGGAGGATACATGCTTGCATGTGCACTTGGAAGCTTAATAACAGCAGTCATAACAGGATATTTTACATCTAAAATTTCATCAACATTTTCCATGAATATTAGAAAAAAGATATTTACTAAAGTAGAAAATTTATCAATGCAAGAAGTAAAAAACTTTTCTACAAGTAGTTTAATTACAAGAACAACAAATGATGTTACACAAATTGAAATGTTAATTGCAATGGGATTACAATTGCTTCTTAAAGCTCCAATTACAGTAATTTGGGCAATTACGAAAATATTAAACAAAAGTTGGGAATGGAGCGCACTAACAGCAGTTGCTGTTATTATATTGCTTTCAGTAATATTTACATTAATTATAGTTGTAATTCCAAAATTTAAGATTGTTCAAAAATTAATAGATAAAATTAATAGTGTAACTCGTGAAAATTTAACGGGTATACGTGTTGTAAGAGCATTTAACGCTGAAAAATATCAAGAAGATAAATTCGAAGATGTAAATGATAAATTAACAAATCAACAATTATTTAACCAAAAGGCTTTTGCGGTAATGCAACCAGTTATGTATCTTATAATGTATGGACTAACACTATCAATCTACTTTGTAGGTGCTTATTTAATAAAAGATGCATTAATGGCAGATAAATTAAATTTATTTGGAGATATGGTTGTATTTAGTTCATATGCAATGCAAGTAATAATGTCATTTTTGATGCTTGCTATGATATTTATGATGGTACCTCGTGCAAATGTTTCAGCAAAACGTATTAATGAAGTACTAGATACTGAAATTAATATAAAAGATGGTAATGTAAATGAAGATAAAACAAATGAAAGAGGAACAGTAGAATTTAGAAATGTATGCTTCAAGTATCCAGATGCAGATGAATACTTGTTAAAAGATATTTCATTTAAAGCAAATAAAGGAGAAACTGTAGCATTTATTGGTTCAACAGGTAGTGGTAAATCTACACTAATAAATTTAGTACCAAGATTTTATGATGCAACAGAAGGCGAAGTTTTAGTAGATGGTGTAAATGTAAAAGATTATACATCTGAATTTTTACACAATAAATTAGGATATGTACCTCAAAAAGCAGTAATGTTTAATGGAACAGTTAGCTCTAACATTACATATGGAGATAACGGAAAAGGAGATATTACTGAAGAAAAAGTTAAGAAAGCAATTGAGGTTGCACAAGGTAAAGATTTTGTTGAAAAAATGGATAATACATATAATTCTCATATAGCTCAAGGTGGTACAAATGTATCAGGAGGGCAAAAACAAAGACTTGCAATAGCAAGAGCAATAGCAAGAGATCCTGAAATTTATATTTTTGATGATAGCTTTTCAGCACTAGATTATAAAACAGATGCTGTATTAAGAAAAGAACTAAAAAAATATACTAAAGATGCAACAAGCCTAATTGTAGCACAAAGAATCGGAACAATTATGAATGCAGATAAAATTATTGTTCTAGATGGAGGTGAAGTTGTAGGAGCAGGAACTCATAAAGAATTACTAAAAACATGTGATGTTTATAAACAGATAGCTCTATCTCAATTGTCAAAGGAGGAATTAGAAGATGCGGAATAGATAAAAATGAAACAAAGTCTCATGCAAGAGGTCCAATGGGTCCAGGAATGGGAAATGCTACAGGAGAAAAAGCTAAAAATTTTAAAATTGCTATTAAGAGATTATTTACTGAACTTAAATGTTATAGAGTGTTAATAACTATTGCTGTAATTTTAGCAATTTTAGGTGCAGTTTTATCAATTTTTGCACCAAATAAATTGTCAGAACTAACAGATGAAATTTCTAAAGGATTGGTTGTAAATAAAGATAATCTAGAAAAATTAGCAAATGCAGTAATGACAAATCAAAATGGAGAGGAAATTGAAATTGATGGTGTAAAAATATCAATAGAAGATCAATACAAATTTGTAACAACTATGCAATCTATTGGAGAAAATCCAAATGTAAATGAATTATATAGTAAAATAGATGAAATGCCAGAATCAATACAAAAAATAGTGAAACCATTTATGAATATTGATAAAATAAAGCAAATAGTTCTATTACTTGTTATATTATATTTATGTAGTAGTTTGTGCACATATATTCAATCAATTTCAATGACAGATGTAGCAAATAAATTTGCTAGAAATTTAAGAAGCAGAATATCAATAAAAATAAATAAATTGCCACTTAAATATTTTGACAAACATCAATCAGGAGATACCTTATCTAGAGTAACAAATGATGTTGATACAATAGCTCAAACAATGAACCAGTCATTAGGAAGTTTAGTAAGTAGTATAACATTATTTTTAGGTGCAATTATAATGATGTTTTACACAAATTGGATTATGGCACTTACAGCAATAGGAGCAAGTGTAATTGGGTTTGCAGGTATGACGGTAATACTTAAAAATTCTCAAAAATACTTTGTTTCTAAACAAACCGAATTAGGAAATCTAAATGGGCATATTGAAGAAGTATATTCAGGACTTAATGTTGTTAAGGCGTATAATGGCGAAAAAGAATCAAATATAAAATTTGATGAATTAAATAAAAAGGTATGTAAGAGCAATCAAAAAAGCCAATTCTTATCAGGAATAATGCAACCTATCATGAATTTTATAGGAAACTTTGGATATGTTGCGGTTTGTATTGTTGGAGCAATTTTAACGATGAATGATATGATATCTTTTGGTGTCATTATTGCATTTATTACTTATGTAAGATTATTCACATTCCCACTTTCTCAAATAGCACAAGCAATGACATCACTTCAATCTACAGCAGCATCTAGTGAAAGAGTATTTGAATTTTTAGATGAAGAAGAAATGCAAAATCAGAGTGACATTAAAAAGTATCTAAAAAAGGAAGAAGTTAAAGGAAAAATAGAATTTGAAAATGTAGTATTTCAATATGATAACAACGATAAACCTACAATAAAAAACTTTACTGCAACAGCAAACCCAGGACAAAAAATTGCAATTGTTGGACCAACAGGAGCTCGGAAAAACCACAATGGTAAACCTTCTTATGAAATTTTATGAAATCAACTCTGGAAGCATAAAAATAGACGGCGTTCCAATAAGTGAACTTTCAAGGGAAAATATTCATGATTTATTTACAATGGTTTTACAAGATACTTGGCTATTTGATGGAACAGTTAAAGAAAATATAATATATAATAGAGATCATATTAGTGATGAAAGGGTAATAGAAGTATGTAAGGAAGTTGGCTTACACCACTTTATAAAAACCTTGCCACATGGATATAATTCTGAAATTTCAGAAAATGATAGCGTATCTGCAGGACAAAGACAATTACTTACAATTGCAAGAGGAATGATAGAAGACTCACCATTCTTAATTTTGGATGAAGCAACTTCAAATGTAGATACAAGAACAGAAGAACTAGTACAAAAAGCAATGGACAAATTAACAGAAGGAAAAACATCATTTATTATTGCACATAGACTATCTACAATAAAAAATGCCGATCTTATATTAGTAATGCAAGAAGGAAATATAATTGAACAAGGAAATCATGATGAATTAATGAAGAAAAATGGTGCTTATGCAGAACTTTATAATTCTCAATTTGAGTTATAATTTATATATTAAAAAACATAAAATATATTTTAATATAAAAGGAGAGTCTATTAAATATGAAAATAATATATGGAACAGGAAATAAAGGCAAAATAAACCAAGTGAAGGAATTTTTAAAATATAAGAACATGGATGTTGAAATACTTTCATTAAAAGATATTGGTTTTTGTGAAACTATAATTGAGGATGGAAAAACTTTTGAGGAAAATTCTTTAATAAAAGCACAAGCAATAAAAAAGTATTGCATAGAAAATGGCATAAATGAAATAATAATGACAGATGATGCAGGATTATGTGTTGATGCTCTAGATGGAAGACCAGGAGTATATAGCGCAAGATATGGAGGAGAAAATGCTTCTCAAAAAGAAAAATTAGATTTATTGTTAGATGAATTAAAAGAAGTAGAAGATTCAAATAGAACTGCAAAATTTGTATGTGTATTAACAGTTATAATGCCAGATGGAGAAAAGTTTGTATGTAGAGGAGAAACGAAAGGAAAAATTGCAAAAAAATATTCAAAATTAGAAATGCTAACATATTCACCTATTTTTATTCCAGAAGGATTTAATAGAACAATGAATGAATTGACACCGGAGGAACTAGGAGATACACATAGAGAAAAGGCATTGATGCAATTAATTAAAATTATAAAATAGATTTTAATAAATAAAAAATGGCACATTATTTAAAAATGTGTCATTTTTCAATTTGACTTCTAGCAAGTTCATCACAACGATTATTATATTCATTATCACTATGACCTTTAACTTTTACAAACTTTACTTTATGTACTTTTGTTAATTCATATAATTCTTGCCATAATTCTTTATTTTTAACCGGTTCATTTCCAGCAGTTTTCCATCCCTTTTTTATCCAGTTATAAATCCAACCTTGGTTAAAACAATTAACAACATAGGCACTATCACTATATAGTGTAACATTACAAGGAGACTTTAATAGTTTTAATGCTTCTATAACAGCACTAACCTCCATTATATTGTTAGTAGTGTTTTTATTTCCACCGCAAATTTCCTTTTTATAATCATTATACATAAGAATTGCTCCCCATCCACCAGGACCTGGATTACCAGAACATGCACCATCAGTATATATTGTAACATCTTGCATCAAAATTCACCTAAACCTTTCAAAAAATAATGCCAAAGTCTATTGGCAAAAATGTATAATTTGTGATATTATATCAACTAATGAGAAGAACTTCAATACTCTCTGAGTAGAAATCTAATGGAGGTGAAGAAAATGGCAAGAGTATTAGGCGTTATTGCAGAATATAACCCTTTTCATCATGGACATAGCTATCATTTACAAGAATCAATAAAACAAGCAGAAACAGACTATACTGTTGCAGTTATAAGTGGGAACTTTGTCCAAAGAGGAAATCCATCTGTAATAAATAAATGGCAAAAAACTAAAATGGCATTACAATCTGGAGTTGATTTAGTAATTGAACTTCCAACAATATACAGTGTTTCGAGTGCAGAAAATTTTGCACATGGAGCAGTTCAAATACTAGAAAGCTTAAAAATAGTAAATACTCTTTCGTTTGGAACAGAAACAGACGATTTAGCAGGATTAAACAATATAGCAAATTTATTAACGAATGAACCGAAAGAATATACTACTATTTTACACGAAGAGTTGAAAAAAGGAAATTCATTTCCAAAAGCAAGGCAGACAGCAGTGTTAAAAATATTAAACGATAATAGAAGATATACAGGTCTTTTAACAAGCCCAAACAACATTTTAGCAATTGAATATTTAAAAGCACTAAAATCTATGAGAAGTACTATAAATCCTATTTTAGTAAGAAGAGAAAAAGTATATTATAATGATGAAGCGGTAGTAGACGATTTTGCCAGTGCAACAGCAATAAGGAGATTAATTGCACTTGGACAATATGATGATATAAGAAGAGTAATGCCAAGAGCAAATTATAATCTACTAATAGATGAAATACAAAGAGGAAATTATGTACTAGATTTATGCCAGTATGAAAAAGAAATAATATACAATTTAAGAAAAATGACTGCAAAAGAAATTGCAAATTTACCAGATGTTTCTGAAGGACTAGAAAATGTAATAAAAAATGCAGCAGGACTTTGCAATAATCTATCAGAATTAATTAATATGGTAAAATCAAAAAGATATACACGGAACTAGAATACAAAGAATTTTAATTTATTGTTTGCTTGGAATTACCAAAAGAGATATGGTTTTATCTAAAAGAACAAAACCATATGTAAGGATCTTAGGTATGAATGAAAGAGGAAAAGGATTACTATCAAAAATAACAAAAGAAAATCCAAAATTAGAGGTTATTACATCTGTAAAAAAATTCTTAGATTCTAGCAAAGATAAGGCAACGAAACAATTATTAGAGATTGATATAAGAGCAACAGATGTATATACACTTGCATATCAAAAAACTTCACTTGCTAATATGGATTATACAAACAATATAATAATTCAGAAATAAATATAAACTAGAAAGGAACGATATAAAAATGAAAGAAATATTTGCAGATTTACATGTACATATTGGAAGAAGTGAAAATGGAAAACCAATTAAAATAACAGCAGCAAGAAGTTTGAATTTTGCAAACATTGCAAAAGAATGTGCAGACAGAAAGGGAATTCAGGTTGTAGGAATTATAGATTGTGCATCACCATATGTTATTGAGGATATAGAAAATTTCTTAAAAACAGGAGAGGCTTATGAAATAGAAGATGGTGGAATTATATATAAAGATAAAGTATGTATCATTTTAGGAAGTGAAATTGAAACATCAGAAATAAATGACGAAGGAAAAACGGGAAGTGCACATAATCTTTGCTATTTCCCTAAACTTAAAGATATTAAGGCTTTTTCAGAAGAAATGAAAACACATATAAAAAATATGACATTAAGTTCTCAAAGAGCCAATATCTCTGCATACGATTTAATAGATATTGTAAAAAAATATAATGGGATTTTAGTACCTGCACATGTATTTACACCACATAAAAGTTTTTATGGAAATTGTACAAGCAGAATGAAGAGAATTTTTAAAGAAAAATATGATGATATTTGTGCAGTAGAATTAGGACTAAGTTCAGATACATTTTTAGCAGATAAGATATCAGAACTAGAAACAAAAACATTTTTAACAAATTCAGATGCACATTCTTTACCTAAAATTGCAAGAGAATATAATAAAATATTAGTAGAAGACATTAGCTATAAAGAAATTTTAAAAGCTCTAAAAAATGAAGGTGGAAGAAAAGTTTTATGTAATTATGGACTTGATCCAAAGCTTGGCAAATACCACAGAACTTTTTGCGAAAATTGTGGTAAACCAATTGAAGGTAAAGCACCTGTATTCACATGTAATGAATGTGAAGGTAGCAACATAACAATGGGAGTATTTGATAGAATAGAAGTAATAAAAGATAAGAAGGACACGATAAGTCCTAAAAATAGACCACCATACATATATCAAATACCTTTAACATTTATACCTGGCTTAGGTAAAAAAACAATAGATAAACTATTAGATAATTTTGAAACAGAAATGAATATTCTTCATAAATTATCTTTTGATGATATAGAAGGTGTCGTCGGAAGCAAAACTGCTAAAGCCATTGTAGATGCAAAAGACGGAAATGTAAGCATACAAGCAGGCGGTGGAGGAGTATACGGAAAAGTTAGTTGTAAAAACTAATTCTAGTTCTAAAAATCATTTTATAGAATACACATTATGTATAAACATCTAACTGGAGGATATAAAATGAGAAGGACAATTAAAAAGAAAAAAGCAAGTAATATAAAAAAAGTCATTTTACAACACATAAATAATAATTTAAAAGATTATACAGTTTTAATACTATTTTTCTTAGTAGGCATTATACTGGGAGTTATATTTATTAATAATGCAGATAACGTAAAGCAAGAACAAATAAGCAAATACATTAATGGTATGATTAGTTCGTTAAAAGAAGATTATGTAATAGATAATAGTGCACTTTTGAAATCTTCTATTGCAGACAATATAAAACTTGCAGTACTTTTGTGGTTTGCACGGTTCTACTGTTATAGGTGTACCGTTTGTTTATGGGATAATAGCATTTAGGGGATTCTGTATAGGCTTTACAGCATCTTCAATTATTGCAACCTTAGGAACGCAAAAAGGAATGCTCTTTTTATGTACTAGTTTGTTACTTCAAAATATATTGTTTATTCCATGCATACTAGCATTAGGGGTAAGTGGACTTAAGCTATATAGATCTATTATTAAAGACAAAAGAAAAGAAAATATAAAAATAGAAATATATAGACATACTATTTTTTCTTTAATGATGTTAATTCGGATTAATATGTTCTTCTATTATTGAAACATATGTCTCATCTAGTTTGTTTACATATGTAGTAAAATATATGGTGTCTATCTAAGTGCCTGACTTTCAAGACTTAAATAGATAAGAGTAACAATATTTGTAGAATTTTGCCAAAAGCTATTTACATTTCAGAATTAATTTGATATAACATATATGGTTTATGTAAATATGGTCGTTGTGTAGGCCTTAAGTTACACAAAATAAAAAAAGTAAGGAGCTCTAAAAATGGAAAAACAAATAACACTTTTCTTGGAATTTCTTCAAGACGATAAGAAATTATCAGAAAACACATTACAATCATACAAAAGAGATATTAAACAATACGAAAGCTATATTCAAAAAACAAATCAAAATTACTTAAAAGTTGATGAAGAAAATATAAGAGATTATTTAAAATATTTACAAGAAATCGGAAAAAAATCTTCAACTGTATCTAGAAATTTAGCATCAATTAGATCTTTTTACCAATTTTTAATTAGAATAAAAGAAATAAATAATGATCCTACAGTTAATATTCAATCACCAAAAGTTGCAAAGCGAGTTCCAAGTATTTTAACTTCAAAAGAAGTTGAGTTACTACTAGAACAACCTCAAGATGTTGATTTAAAAGGAATTAGAGATAAGGCAATGCTTGAATTTGCATATGCAACAGGAATGAGAGTAACAGAAATTATTTCTTTAAATATAGACGATGTAAATCTAGAAGAAGGATATGTTATTTGTAGATCAGGTTCAAAACAAAGAAATATACCACTTGGTTCATTATCATTAAAAGCTTTAAAAGAATACATGGAAGAATCTAGACCATATCTAATTAGAGATGAAAGTATAACAGCACTTTTTGTTAATGTTAACGGTAAAAGATTAACAAGACAAGGTTTCTGGAAAATTGTAAAATATTATAAAGAACAAGCTCATATAACAAAAGACATTACACCACATGTTTTAAGACATTCTTTTGCAACACACTTATTACAAAATGGTGCTGATTTAAAAGCAATACAAACTATGCTTGGACATTCAGATATATCTTCAACACAAGTTTATATGCAATTTCAAGATGAAGGATTGAAAAATGTATATAGAAAAACTCATCCAAGAGCATAATAATAAACAAAATAAAAACAAATTCATGTGCTATAACAATGAGTTTGTTTTTATTTTAAATTCCTATTTTTTATTGCTATAACAAAAATTATGTGTTAAACTAAAAAAGTCGAGAATAGGACTGGAGGAAAAAAGATGAAAAGATTAAATAGTGAAGTTTATAAAATTGATGAAATAAAAGATTTTAGAGAATTAGTAAATAGAAGTTGTGAAAAATATTCAAACAATGTTGCATATAAATTTAAAGAAAATTTAGGAAAACCAAATCAAAAAATAGTAGAAAAAACATATAAAGAAGTAAAAGAAGAAGTAGAATGTTTAGGTACATGTTTATTAAATATGGGGCTAGAAAATAAAAAAATAGCTTTAATAGGAAGCAATAGATATGAATGGTGTGAGAGCTATTTTGCAATTACTACATCAAATATGGTAGTAGTGCCACTAGATAAGGCTCTACCAGAACAAGAAATAAAAAGTTTAATAAAAAGAAGTAAAGCAGATGCGGTTATATTTGAAGATAAATATAAAGAAATATTTAAAAGCATAAAAGAAGAAAACGAAACATTAAAATATTATATTAATATGGACTTAAGCCAAGATGAAGATGAGGTATTATCTTTTAAAAATCTTATAAAAGAAGGTAAAAAATTAATAGAAGATGGCAATTCAAAATATAACGATATAAAAATTGATAACGAAAAAATGAGTGTTCTAATATTTACATCTGGAACAACAAATACAGCAAAAGGAGTTATGCTATCACAAAAAAATATAACTTCAAATATATGTGGAATGGCCAAAATGTCTAAAATGTATGAAGACGATGTTTTATTATCGTTTTTACCATTACACCATACATTTGAGTGTACAATTACATTTTTATATGGATTTTATAGTGGAGTAACAGTAGCCTTTTGTGATGGATTAAAATATATTGCTAAAAATTTAGAAGAATACAAAATAAGTGTTTTTGTAGCAGTTCCATTGGTATTAGAAACAATATATAAGAAAATTCAAAAAGGTATAAAAGAACAAGGAAAAGAAAAAATAGTAAATATAATGAGTAAAATAGCCAACTTTTTATTAATATTCCATATAGATATTAGAAGAAAAGTATTTAAAAGTGTTCTAAATCAGCTAGGGGGACGCATAAGAATAGCATATTTTGGAGCTAGCTCAATGGATAAAAATGTAATAGATGGCTATAATAATTTCGGAATTGAAACTGTACAAGGCTATGGCCTTACAGAAACATCTCCATTACTTTGTGCTGAAACAGACGAAGAACATTGCCCTGGAAGCGTTGGAATACCACCATATAATGTAGAAATAAAATTAGAAGATGTAGATGAAAATGGAATAGGTGAGATAGTTGCAAAAGGACCAAATGTAATGATTGGATATTATGAAGATCCAGAAGCAACTAAAAGGGCTATGAAAGATGGATGGTTCCATACTGGAGATTTAGGATATTTTAATAAAGATCATTATTTATTTATAACAGGAAGAAAAAAAGAGGTAATAGTATTAAAAAATGGAGAAAACGTATTTCCAAGTGAAATTGAATTTCTAATAAATAAATTACCTTATGTTCAAGAAAGCATATTATATCCAAGAGAAAATACAAAAGGTGAATTAGTATTAGGAATAAAAGTGGTATATGACGAAAATATAATAAAAGAAACATTCGGAGAAAAAACAGAAAAAGAATATAAAGATTTAATATGGGAAGATATAAAACAAGTAAACCAAAAATTACCAGTGTTTAAAAGAATAAAAGAACTTATAATAACAACAGAACCACTTGAAAAAACAACAACTCAAAAAGTAAAGAGATTTAAAGAAATTGATAAAATATTAGCAAAATAATTATATAACAAGTTTAAATTATAAAAAAATTCAGATGCATCTGGATTTTTTATAATTTATAGTCAATTAATAGTTATTTAGAAAAATTTACATGAAAAGAAAATCGTCAAGTAAAAAGTTAAATGCAATTCTGTAAAGTAAACGCAATTTGTACGAGAA
>OGPS01000323.1_pt1 | contig 47750 bp, 38 predicted proteins | sample 1552931 | NCBI WGS metagenome assembly OGPS01 (sample SAMEA2580252, study PRJEB22360) | human gut metagenome | biome: human gut; feature: human-associated habitat; material: faeces | place: Denmark | collected 2008/2010 | reverse complement strand
ATCAGCACGAACGTGTCAAGACCTCGTCACGTACGTGTCGAGGTAAATTTAACTCAAAATTTAGAAAAATGCAAGAAAATGCTAACTAATTTTAGTCCTAATTCATACCTAACAACGTCACTTCATAACAAGGTGTTTTTTTACTTTATATAACCTCAGATATTATTATATTAAACAAATAATCACTATATTTACACCAAATAAGAAATAATCATGGAAAGTATATTCAAAAAGCAAGACCTGTTCCTTACTCAAATGCGTAAAGACTACACAACAGGAAATATCCCCCGTTCAGACATGTTCAAACCTTACTTTGAGTGGAAGAAAGGAGGAACACTGATTACTTCTGCCATCACTAAAGATGAAGCTATTGCCATTATGTGGCATACGCGAGAATTACTGGAACATTTTTATGACATGTATCCTGACGCCTACAAGGATATTCCGGCACATAACAGTGATGACCCATGGCAAGAATATACCGGGTATGGGAAAGATAAATACACCGTAAGCTATTTGGAAGCTATCGACAGTGAAATGACTTCTTTACTTGCAGGAGGACTTTTCTATGAATGAAAGGAATGTAATAGTGCTGATTATGGAAGGAAGATATGAGTTTTATGGTTCTCCCGCAGCTCTTTATTCCAGACATACGGCTGATGAACTGGGCATCACTCAGGGAGGACTGAACAATTATTTTTGTATGCAGCCCCAAAGCACGTATAAAACATATCGAAACAACAAATGTAAAATTATCAAAGGAACGGTAATCACCAACCGTAACAAAAAATAACAACAGAATCATGGACATCCTCTCCAAAGACCAGCGGCACAAAAACATGGCTGCCATTCATTCGGCTAACACCAAGCCGGAAATGATAGTCAGGAAGTATCTGTTTGCTCACGGATTCAGATACCGCCTGAACCATCCGCGTCTGCCGGGGCGTCCGGACATTGTGCTACGGAAATACCGCACCTGCATCTTTATCAACGGCTGTTTCTGGCATGGTCATGAGGGTTGCAAATATTACGTCATTCCCAAATCGAACACGGAGTTCTGGACACGAAAAATTACACGCAACATCGAGCGTGACAAGCGGGTACAGCAGGAACTGGCACGAATGGGGTGGCACTGCATGACGATATGGGAATGTGAGTTGAAACCCAAAAAACGGGAACAGACGCTCCTGGCACTGGAATATACGCTCAACCATATTTACCTGAAAGACCACACCGTGAGCTATTCCTTTGACGAAGAAGAGAAACCGCTTATGGCTGCGGAAGAATCAGAAGATACTTATCATACCCTAAAAAGATAAACCCCACAACATCAGCTCCATAGTAGTACCCATAATAGGGGTAATCTATCTGCTGGCCGGTGGCCAACGGTACGACCACAACTAACGGGATGCCTGGGCGATAATCTCCTTCACCACCTCCACATCAGCCGGAAGCCACGCCACGCTGTCCAGTTCTTCCAGCCTCAGCCAGGCGGCACTCTCATGCTCTTTCAGCACCAGACTGCCGGAAACTACCGAACAGCGGTAGCAATGCATCGTGAGGTAGAACGACGGATACTCACAGTTTACCGTGGTGAGGAAGGCATCCACCCGAATGTAGGTGTCCAGTTCCTCACGGATTTCACGCACCAGGGCCTCTTCCCTGCTCTCGCCCGGCTCTACCTTTCCACCGGGAAATTCCCAATAGTCCTTGAACTCGCCATAGCCACGCTGGGTGGCGAAGTACTTTCCGTCGCGCACCATCACCGCTGCCACGACCTCAATGTGCTTCTTTACTTCGCAGCACTCTCCTTCCCGACGGATGCACCAGAACGGGACGGACTTGGCGTCGGTAAACTCTTTCATCCGCCAGGCTGATTCGAAACCGCTGACCACGAAATGCATGGGTACAAACAGGCCGGTACGGAACATGTCGAGAAACTGACGGGCTCCGCGGGTGTAGCCGTTGCCGATACGCCCGTCTACGGGGAACATCACCACGTCGAAACGGTCGGTGAGTTTGCGGATGTCTTTCAGCTCGCCCAGGAAACGCTTTTCTTCCTTGGCAGGGTCAATGTCGATGCCGAAGTCAGGACTGTAGACCAGTCCCCCGTGATAATCGTCGGTCAGGAAACGGGCATACCAGTTGTTCAGGTCGCCGGCATGGAAGATGCGCTTGCCGTCGGTCTCTATCACCCACGACACACCACTGTCGTTGCTTCCGGTAGCCGTCACGCGGAGGAGTTCGTCTTCCCACGTGGCACCTTTCCCCAGCCAGGCGTCGGCTTCTTCCTTCTGCGCCCGACGGTGTTTCAGGATATCTTTCGAAAGGATGTAGCGCACGTTCGCTTTCCGGGTCCGCCAGGAGAAGATGTCGCGGTTGAAATGGTCTTCATGGAAATGACTGGAGAAAACGTACAGGGGCTTGGGCGACTGCAACAGACGGGGCATTACGCCGGCAGGGTCCATCCAGTAGTCAAACACGAGGATGCAGCGGTCGGTCTCGAGGGCAAAGCCGCTGTGGAAGATATAGGTGAGTTGCATAGGCTGCTTGAATAGTTTGTGCAAAGATAGCGTTTTTGCCGGAAAGCGTGATATTACTTCAAAGGCAGAAAAAGATCCGTCCAAAATATTCGTATCTTTGCGTCAAACTAACTGCTACATGGAGAATACGAAACAAGACATAAAACGCATGCAGTGGGAAAGCGACCCGCTCTACCGACTGATAAGAACCATCAAGAATGTGATGGACCGATACTACCTCGACCCTCTCATCGGATTGCTTTTCCCGACGGCGGGCGACATTTTCTCTTCGGCCATGACACTGCCCTTTCTCACGGTGTCGCTGTTCAAAATCAAGTCCATTCCCCTCACCCTGGCCATCCTCTACAACATGCTGGTGGACATGATGCTGGGTATCATTCCGCTCTGGATTGGCGACCTGCTGGATATTTTCAGCCGTTCGTACGCGAAAAACTACCGCTTGATTGTGGGGTTCGTGGAAGGTGACAAAGAGGTGATTCAAGAGGTGAACCGCAAAGCCGTGGTGACAGCCGTGGGCATCCTGGTGCTGTGCGTAATTATCTACTGGGTGGCCAAACTGGCTATCTACCTGACCACGACACTTTGGGAATGGATAAGCGGACTATTTTAAGTATCCCGGAAAATACGTACCTTTACGCCAAAATCATTCATAATGGGAAAAAAAGAATACATGCAGGCCAACAAGGACTGGCTGGCCGAAAAGGCAAAGGAAGAGGGAGTGATGCCGCTCCCGAAGGGTATTTACTACAAGGTGCTGGCATCGGGCAAGAACGACGGCAAGCATCCCACACTGCGGAGTATCGTCACCGCGCACTACACGGGATGGACTATCAACGGCAAGAAGTTTGACAGCAGCCGTAGCGGCGCACCCGTAGCCTTCCGCCTGAGCGACCTGATTGAGGGATGGATTATCGCCATGCAGCAGATGTGCGTGGGCGACAAATGGGAGGTGTACATCCCGTCGGAAATGGGATACGGCAAGTTCTCGCAGCCCGGCATCCCCGGCGGTTCTACCCTAATCTTTGAGATTGAACTGTTTGGAATAGCCTGAGTGCAGGCTATTCCGGAAACACACTTTTCATATTTCGGACAATTAGACAAATTTCATAACAATCTGAAACATTTATTCAAATTTTATTTCCATTCTTTTAGCATAAATAAATTTATTTGCTATTTTTGTCCTCTATGAGGAAGTTATCTTATACTTTGTTCATTCTGTGGGTATCTTTTGTATGTCCATCTTGCCATAATCTGGGAAAAACTGACAGTCAAACTTTACCGACAGAACTGTTCTCCGACGGTGACCTTGCTTTTCGTCGTGGAACAGGCTTCATGAGCCGTATTGTAGTAGCTGCCGACAAGAATGGTACATATTCGCATGTGGGAATCTTGAAAAAAATGGAGGGAGAATGGCATGTCATCCATGCAGTTCCGGGTGAACCTGAATTTAAGGGAGACCCTGACCGCGTGAAAATAGAACCTTTAACCCGTTTCTTCTCTCCTGAAAGAGCAGTTTGCGGAGAAATAGTCCGGTGGGGAAAGGACTCATTGGCCGCAGCCCGGGCAGCACAAACAGCCTTGCTCATGGCCCAGCGAGGGATACTCTTTGACCATGATTACAATCTGTCCGACAGCTCACAAATGTATTGTACGGAACTTATTGAATTTGCATACCGGAAAGAAGGCATCGACCTTTCCGAAGGCAGAATCACCCACATGGACCTTCCCGTAGTACGAGGCAGTTACCTGCTGCCCAGTGACCTTTTACTCAACAAACACCTGAAAACGATCTATGATTTTCCTTAAATTAACACACTCTTATTATTAACCTAAAACACTAAAGTTATGATGAAATTAATGATTCGTCTCGGAATGATGGCAATCGCACTGCTTGCCATGGTATCTTGTAGTTCAAGCAGCCCTTCTGGTGCGCTGGAAGATTACATGTCTGCTCTTCAGAACAAAAAATATGAAAAGTTTGTGGATGGTATCAACATCAGTAAAGGAAGTCCTGACGAAATCAAACAGGCTCGTGAAGGATTAGTTTCCATGATGGAAGAAAAAGCAGACAAAACACTGGAGAAAAACGGTGGAATCAAGAGTATTGAAATTATCTCCGAAGAAATCGCTGAAGACGGAAATTCAGCTATAGTAAAATTCAAACAAGTTTACGGGGACGGCACTGAAAAGGAAGACAGCCAGAAAATGGTCAAAGTGGATGGAAAATGGCTGATGGATGTCGGTAAATAAAACTTGAAACACTCGAAACACACAAACAAATAATGGGCTGCCTTTTATTAAAGACAGCCCATATTATTTGTTACAACGCAGCCTTCAGAATGGAAAGGATGTCCTGTTCGTTCAGCGGAGCAAACGTACCCGGTGCGTCCAGTCCTTCATTCACGGCAATGTGATGTGCCATTTCTTCCAAACGGGAATCGTCAATGCCTACTTCACGCAAGGTCATCGGCATGCCCAGACTCTTGAAGAACTGTGCGGTACGTGCGATGGTCTGCTCGGCAATTTCCGACGGAGCCTGATCGGCAGCCAGTCCGAACACGTTCACACCAAATTTCACGATGCGTTTCTGTGTGCGCTCGTTGAGCACGTGGCGCATCCAGTGCGGTGTGATGATGGCCAGACCTTCTCCATGCGTAATGTCATAATATCCCGACAAGGCATGTTCGATGCCGTGCATGGGCCAGGGAGAACCGCCGGTACCGAGAGCCAGCAGGCCGTTGCAGCCAAAAGTGCAGGCATACATGATTTCGGCACGCGCTTCGTAATCGTCCGGTTTCTCCAGTGCAATCGGAGCATATTTCATCAGAGTCTTTACCAGTGTTTCACAGAAACCGTCGGCCACGGAGTTGGAAGCATGGGTGAAATACTGTTCCATCACATGATTGATGGCATCGGCCACTCCTGCTGCCGTGTGCTTGGCATTGACCGTGAAGGTATAAGTCGGGTCAAGGAAAGAGCAGGCCGGGAACAGATGTGGGTCGATGTAGGCCACCTTGTCGTTGGTCTCTGTACGGGAGATGACTCCTCCGGCATCGTACTCACTGCCCGTAGCGGCCAGGGTAAGGATGTCCACAATCGGCAGTGCAGCCAGTGTAGGAGCCTTACCGATAATCAGGTCCCAGGTCTCGCCGTCGTATTTGGCACCTCCGGCAATGGCTTTCGAACAGTCGAGTACCGAACCGCCACCCACAGAAAGAATCACGTCAATCTGCTGTTTCTTGCAGATGCGTACGCCTTCCACTACACTGGTGGAGTATTTCGGGTTTGGTTCGATGCCACCCAGTTCAAAAATCTCAAAATCTTTCAACAGTTCTTTCACGCGGTCGTACAAGCCGATACGCTTGATGCTTCCGCCACCGTATGTCAACAGGATGCGACGTCCGAACGGGCGCATCACCTCTGGCAGTCCAGCCACTACATCCCGGCCAAAAATCAGACGGGTCGGGGTTTGATAGTCAAAGTTCTTCATTGTTTGTTCCTTTTTGTCGTTTTAATTATGGATGTGGCAAAATTACGCAAAAGAAACCATAGACAATGATACAAATTACCGATGTTTCTACCCCAATGCTCGATTTATCTTTTTTTCATAAATCCGCATCATTGTATGTTTACACCAGTCTGGGATGTCGGACATATTCTCACACTACTGGCTGCAATTCGCCCGATGCGGTCATGCGGTGTAGCTCCTTTCTTCCTTCGGCGGTACAAACGCCCGCCAGATAGGTCAGCACGGCATTGCCATACGTAAGGGCACGCTTCGGCTCCTCATAGGGGGCAAAAAGTGCATAAAGTAAGGTATTTTCAAAAAACATGAAAGCCAGCTCAAAATTACTTTCCGGCTGTATCAGCTTTTTCTGCTGGGCTTCACGGAACAGACTGGCACACCTCTCATGCAGAGGTTCACGGTATTCCCGACTAAAAAGTGCCAGGGCTTCCGGGTATTTCACAATCTCCCGGCAAAAATCGGCCGACAAAATTCCCGAAAGGGCATACGTCTGATAGTTCAGATAGACAATGGCCTCCAGACAGTTCAGCGTGCGGCATTTCTCTTCTATCTGCTTTCTGCTTTTTTCTATCTGAAAAGACACACAGGCTTCCAGCAGTTCACTCTTGCTCAAAAACACCTGATAAAGCGTCCGTTTGGAGATATGCAGCGCTTCGGATATGCTGTTCATGGAAGTGGCCTTTATTCCGTTCTTGTGGAAGCAGCCTGAGGCTGTCCGGATAATCTTTCTTCTCAACACTCGTGGGTCCATAATTTTTTGTTTTCGTTTGGACAAATATCACGGGATTTCACAGAAACTCGTTTGTTCCATACCGTTTTTCTTTTGTCACCTTCACGGCCCGGAGGAGCGTTTAAACTTTTTTTGAATACGCCTTCCGGTTTGTTCACATTCCTTGAATCTGCCACACGGCTGTAGGTATTCCCGAGAATAAGTATTACATTTGCCTGAAAATAAAATTGACAGATGATGAAAGAAGAAGTGATAGAACTGGACACAGTGGATAAATACAACAAATTCTTCGGAGTGGAGACGTATCATCCCATGGTTACCGTGGTAGACCTTTCAAAGATTACTCAGCCTGCACAGCCATTTACCATAAATTATGGCATCTATGCCTTGTTTCTGAAAGATACGCTCTGCGGAGACATTACCTACGGCCGACAGCCTTACGACTACCAGGAAGGAACCATTGTCTGTTTTGCACCGGGACAGGTGGCTTCCATCCACGCGCAAGAAGGAACGCGTCCCACCGGATACGGACTACTCTTCCATCCGGATTTTATTCGCGGTACCCAACTGGGACACGACATCCGGAATTATTCTTTCTTCTCTTACGAGGCCCGCGAAGCCTTGCACCTCTCAGAAGAAGAACGGCACACGGTGATAGACTGCCTGCATAAAATCGATACGGAGCTGAGACGTCCTGCCGACAAGCACAGCCGGCGGCTGATTACGGCCAACATCGGACTGCTGCTGGATTACTGCATGCGTTTCTATGAGCGGCAGTTCACTACACGCGAAGCCTCCAACAAGGACATCATCGTACGCTTTGAGCAGCTGCTGGACGAATACTTCGACGGCCAGACACCTCAGGAAGAAGGATTGCCTACGGTGAAATATTTTGCCGAACGGGTATTCCTCTCGCCCAACTATTTCGGCGACATGATCAGTAAGCAGACGGGTAAGACGGCTTCCGAATACATCCAGTCAAAGGTAGTGGAAAGAGCCAAAGACATGCTGCTTTCTACCACCAAGCCCATGAGTGAGATTGCCTACAGCCTGGGCTTCCAGTATCCGCAGCACATGAGCCGCATGTTCAAGCGGGTGGTAGGTCACAGCCCCAATGAATACAGAACGCTGCAAAGGGGCTGAACCGTCCTTTTTACTTGTTCTTCTGATTATCTTCTGCGTACTTGGAAGGAGACACGCCGAACATGTCCGTGAAATGCTTGCGGAACGTGGGCAGGTCATTGAAGCCCACGCGCTCGGCTACCTCCGTGACCGGGAGACTGGTTTCCATCAGCAGGAATGCGGCCTGCGTCATGCGAATGTGGCGAATCAGTTCCACAGCCGACAAATCGGTGTGCTGTTTCAGTTTGCGGTAGAGCGTAGCCTGACTCATGTGGAGTTCTCCGGCCAGCACCTTGACATTGAACTCCGGATTGCCGGCATGGCTCTCGATGCACGACAGCACCTGTTGCATGAACTCACTTTCGGTGCCTTCGGGTTTCTCTGTCGATACGGAAGAAGCATGCAGCAGCGTACGGGTATAAATCTGCTTCAGACGACGACGCATGTCGAGCAGATGGGCCACCTTGGCCAGCAGCACCTCCGGATTGAACGGTTTACGCACATAATCGTCGGCTCCACGATAAGAAGCTTCCACACTGTCCTTATCTTCTGCCTTGGCCGTAAGCAGCAGAATGGGAATGTGAGCCGTTTCCTTCCGCTTGCGCAATTCCGCACAGCAGGTAAATCCGTCCATCACCGGCATCATCACATCCGACAGTACCAGGTCGGGCATCTGTTCTACGGCCACCTTCACTCCCTCTTCTCCGTTCTCCGCTTCCAGTACCCGATAGTATTTCTTCATCAGGTCGCGCAGGTAACGGCGCATGTCGGCATTGTCTTCTATGATAAGCACCGTCTGGCGGGCGGCGGTACGTTCTTCCTCCGTTTTCTGTGAGGTTTCTTCCGCTTCCGGCAACAGCATCAGGTCTGAGATACTTTCTCTTCCCTTTTCTTTATCATCCGCGTCCGGAGTTTCATCCCACGTACAATCGTCTTCTTCGAAATGCGATTTTCCTTCGGGCAGGTACACAGCGAACGACGTTCCTTTTCCCGGTTCACTCTCCACGTTCACCCGTCCGTGATGCATCTCCACAATGTGCTTCACGATTTTCAGTCCCACTCCCATGCGGGTAGAAACTGCCGGATCTGCATCGCCGGTTACGAAAGGCTCAAAAATATGCTGCAGCAATCCGGCATCTATCCCTTTTCCGGTATCCGTCACCGAAATGCAGCAGAAAGGTTTCTGATCGAACTCCTTCCGTTCTACCGAGAGACTGATTTTTCCTCCTTCAGGTGTGTATTTAAAGGCATTCGAAATCAGGTTCTGAATGACTGATGAAAGTTTCTCCCGATCGGCCCATATCGTAATATGTTCCGACCCCTGCACCCATGCATACGTTATCCGACGTTCGGCTGCCAGCGGCTGAAAACCTTCTGCCACATCCCTCATCAGGGATAGCACATCCACTGCGGACAGACGCAGTTTCACCATACCGGCTTCTGCTTTCTGGATATATAGCAAACGGTCGGTCAGAGTATGCAGTCCTTCGGCATACTTGAACATGACAGACAGACGACTATAAAACGGATGTGCGGGTGTAATTTTGGAGAGCAGTTCACGCAGCGGAGACAAGATAAGGGTAAGCGGAGTGCGCAGTTCATGGGCTGCCATCGTGAAGAAAGCCTCACGCTCCTTGCGAAGTTCCACTTCCTTGTTACGCTCCATATTGACCGTAAACAGTTCATGTTCCAGACGCAGTTCGTATTGTATCCGCTTTTGCTTCAATCGCACACGATGCAGGTAAATCAGCACGATACTAATCAGCCCAGCCGCCACAAGCAGACGGAACCAAAGAGTTTCACTCCAGTGAGGAGCAATCACCACCTTCAGGATACTGACATCCCCTTCACTCTGGTCCTGGAAAATGGTCTTCACCTGGAAAGTATAGGTACCGGCCGGCAGACGGTCGTACGAGATTTTTTCTCCTTCATCGGCCATAATCCATTCCTCCTGATAAGGATACAGGCGGAAAAGGTATTTCTGGAGTTTGGTCAGATAGAGCAGGTTGGTAAACAGCAGGGAGAAACTGCGGTTTTCATGCGTCAGATGCAGTTCGGAAGTATAAAGCAACGACTGGGGCAACACTACCTGCCCGTTGACCTTCTGCCCGATTTGCACGGGAGTGTGATTCACTTCCAGGTCGGTAAAAATCACCCGTCCCTTTTCTTTCGGATAATTAAAGCGAAGGTCGGAAGGACGGAAATAAGTCAGCATGCTGTGGTTTCCCCAGAAAAGGAAGTCCTTGCCAAAAAAGACAGAGCGGTTGCTTCCCGAAATATAATAGTTATAAAAAGACTGCAAATGACGGCTCAGACGGGAAATACCGGAGTTGGAGCCTACCCAAAGAGAGTGGTCGTTGTCTTCGGCCAGTACGGTCACGAAATTGCTGCACAACCCCTGAGCGGTAGTATAACGGGTCAGGATGCTGTCTCCTTTCGGCGAACAGGCCACCAGACCACTTCCGGCGTATCCTGCCCACAGCTTCTTGTCTGTCCCATACAGCAAGGCACGGACTTCGATTTCCGTATCCGGCATACCGGCTCTGGCTTCGTATCCGGCATGTGTCCGCAGCACCTTGGTACCATTCATCCACAGCCGAAGCAAACCTCTTCCGGTTCCCAGCCATAAAGTCTGATTATCACCGGCTGCCAACGCACGTATATGGATATGATCCGGAATTTGCGGATTATTCCAGCTGACGTGCGTTGAAGTTCCCCGCTGAAAGTCCACCCAGTATAACCCGTCGCTGGTACCCGCCCAGCACTGTTCGTCCGAAACCATAAGCAGGCTCCATACCACCGGAGAAGGCTGGTCGGGAGTGCCAATCCGCATGTCATCCCACTTCCGGTCTTTTCCGTAACGAAGCACCTGTCCGTCCTGCGTGCCGAACCAGAAACCTCCATTCTTGTCCGACGAACTGCAAAGCACGGTTTTCAGGCCGGGAATACCGGTATCAAATGATTCAAACGACAGCGAATGCGATACGTCAAAAGGCTGCGTGCTCCGCAACACGCCCTTGTGAAACGTAGCCAGCCAGACGTAACCTTCTTCATCCATCTGGATGCCGCAAATTTCATTGGAACGTGTCTGTGCATACTGGTGATAAAACAGCTGGCGCAAGTCGGAAAACAGTACCCCTCCTCCTTCCGTACCAATCCACAGCAATCCTTCCTCGTCGTAATAGCCCGAAATCATGCGTGTTTCGAAATATTGTTTCCCGTTATGAAGGAAAGACTGAAAATCGCGCAACTTGATTTCCCGTTCCGGCGTAAGACTCAACAAAGTATATCCGTTCCATGTAACGGCCAGGTACCGGGAATTCCCTATCGGGAGCAAGCGAAAGACATCGTTATGCGACAGCTGCTCCCCCATTCTTTCTGAAATATACTGCCAGTGATGCAACTTTCCGTTTGTCAGGTCGTAACCATACAATCCGTCGCCCACGGTAGGAATCCAGATGAACGAATCACCGTTCAGCAAAGAAGATACCCACCTGCCGGACGACAACTGCCCGTCACAAACTTTCTTCAACTGCCTTTGTCCGGGAGTAAAACGATAGACAGTTCCATTCCGGCTTGCACAATACAGCATCTTCCCATCTTCTCCCATACACAGCACCACAAACGGATCACTTTGTGAATTGTTCACCACATGACGCACAGAGACAAACGCTGTGTCCTGCACAAAGGAGGACGGGAAATTCACTTCCGACAATTCACCGGAAGATACGCCCCAGCAACTACCGTCAGAATCGGCCACAAAGTCGGCGAACATCACAGGCTGTTTGCTCACCGAATCGCATACCGGAAGAAAACGTTCGTATTTCTTGTCGAACAAGAACAGGTTCTGCTCCGAACGGAGAAGCAGGTAATCCGTATCCAGCGATACCACCCTGTCAATTCTCCGGTAAGAGATTCCCGGCATCCGGAACACTTTGAAAGTACGTCCGTCGTAACGGTTCAGTCCGCTGCCGGTTCCGAACCACATGAATCCTTCCGTATCCTTTGCCACGGAATGAATGTCGTTGTCCGACAATCCGTCGTTCATATTTAATACCTGAAAATCCTTCTCGGAAAGTGTCTGTGCACCCGCCGGAAGAAGCGAGAAAATACAAAGGAAAGATACAATGAGCAGGCAGAATTTATTTTTCATTTCTCAGATTAAGCTATGTAATGGTTACGCAAAGAAACAAAAATCTTGTCTAAAAAGTCAGAATACCGGTAAAAAAAACAGTTTTTACCCCCATAAAAATGCATATAAGAAGAATACCGACTGTTAATGCAACGTTTACCCACTGCCCTTACACCGTTTATTTCAGAGATTTGCGACAAGGAAACCTGCCAACTTGTTTAACCATCTAAATATAAACTTTAATCTTAAAACCATGAGTCACATGAAAACACAATTCATCTCTCTGCTCATAGCCTTGCTGGCGGGACTATTACCACTGCAAGCGCAACAGGTGAGCATCTCCGGAATTGTTACAGACAAGAAACTGAATGAGCCCATCATCGGAGCTTCAGTAGTAGTTAAAGGTACAAGCAACGGTTGTATCACCGACCTGGACGGAAACTTCCAGCTGAACAACGTTGCCTCAGGAAGTACATTAGTAGTATCCTACATCGGTTATCAAACCCAGGAAATCCCCGTACAAAAAGGAAAGACTTCTTATCAGGTCACTTTGTCGGAAGATACTCAGACACTCGATGAAGTGGTAGTAGTAGGTTTCGGTACACAGAAAAAAGTGAACCTGACCGGTGCCGTGGCTTCGGTAGACAACAAGAAACTGGAATCTCGTCCGGTAACGTCTGTAGGTCAGGCTTTGCAGGGTGTCGTTCCGGGCTTGAATGTAAGCATACCTGATGCCGGTGGTAAACTGGATGCCAATCCTTCTTTCAACATCCGTGGTACAGGTAACTTGGGAACAGGTTCCAGCGCTTCTCCCCTCGTGCTGATTGACGGTGTAGCAGGCGACCTGAACCAGTTGAACCCGCAGGACATCGACAACATCTCGGTATTGATGGATGCGGCTTCTGCTGCCATCTACGGTTCTCGTGCTCCGTTCGGTGTTATCCTGGTTACGACCAAAAAAGGAAAGCAGGGTAAGACAAGCATCTCGTACTCTAACAACCTGCGCTGGTCTCGTCCGACCAACATCCCCGACATGCTCGACGCTTACACCTTTGCACAGTACTTCAACCGTGCCATCGACAACACAGGTTCTGGTGAAGCACACTTCTTCTCGGACATTACAATGGATCGTATACAGCAGTACATGCGCGGTGAAATTACTACCACTGCCGACCCGTCTCTTTCACAGAACGGTAACTGTTTTGCTTTCAACCAGAACTCCAATGACAACCAGAACTGGCCACGCAACTTCATTGACAAGACCGCTTTCGGACAAGAGCATAACGTAAGCTTGTCGGGTGGTAATGAAAAAATACAATACTACGTGTCGGGAGCATTCCTGAGCCAGGACGGACAGATGAACTACGCAAACGACAACAAGAAACGTTACAATGCCAGTGCCCGCATCAGTGCAGAAATCACCAAATGGATGCGTCTGGAATTCAACAGCCGTTTCATTCGTGAAGACATCGGTATGCCGACCTTCCTGAAACTGTACGGCGACCGTTTCTTTGCTGAAACTACCAAGCTGCACCCCAACATGCCGCTTTACGACAACAACGGTCACTATACCCGTAACCCGAAACTGATGCAGCTGACTTCAGGCGGACGTTCCAATACGCAAGATGATACCTACTTCACACAGGGTAGCTTGATTCTGACCCCAATGAAGGGACTGACCATTCACGGTGACCTGGCTCTGCGTACAGGCAGCTTCGAACATCTTTATAATGTAGCCAGAGTATATCTCTATGACAAAGACAACAATCCTATTCCAGAACAGTGGCTGGGTGGTGATGCCGACCTGGCAGCCGGAAAGACATGGGCTTACAGCGAACAGCAGCGTGAAACAATGATTACCACTTCACTTTATGCCGACTATAGTCTCAATTTCCTCGAAAAGCATAATTTGAAGGTAATGCTCGGTATGAACAGCGAAAGCTACCGTTACAACAACGTATGGGCAAAACGTTCGGACGTGATGAACGATAATAATCCCGATGTCAATACATCTACCGGTACACAGAGCAACGGTGCTTACCGTGGAGAATGGGCTTCTTTAGGTTATTTCGGCCGTTTGAACTACGACTTTGACGGACGTTATCTGTTTGAATTCAACATCCGCCGTGACGGTTCTTCCCGTTTCCAGGCAGACAGCCGCTGGGCTACATTCCCATCTGTATCTATCGGTTGGAACGTTGCACGCGAGTCCTTCTGGGAACCGCTGAGCAAATGGGTCAACACATTGAAACCCCGCTTCTCTTACGGTAGCCTCGGTAACCAGAACACAGATTCTTACTATCCTACTTATGCTATTCAGAATGTAACAGTAGGTAGTCCTGACGCAGGCGGACGCTGGTTGCTCGATATGGCCAACAAATCAAACATCGCAGGTGCACCGGGACTGGTAAGCTCCTTGCTGACTTGGGAACGTGTATACAGCTATAACTACGGTGTAGACTTTGGTGCTTTCAACAACCGTCTGAGTGGTTACTTCAACTACTTTATCCGTGACACGAAAGACATGGTAGGACCGGCACAGGAAATCTCTCCGATTGTGGGTGCAGAAGCTCCTAAACGCAACAATACCTCTTTGCGTACCAAAGGATGGGAATTCCAGTTGAACTGGCAAGACCGTATCGGTGAATTCAACTACAATGTAGCATTCAACCTTTCTGATTCACGTACCAAGATTACAGAATACCCCAATGCCAGCAAATCACTTTCCACTTATTACACCGGACAGTATTTAGGAGAAATCTGGGGATATGAATCTGTAGGTATGGCTAAGACTGACGAAGAAATGGCAAAACATCTGGAAAAAGTAGACCAGAACACTATTCCTGATGTTACTCTTGCTGCTTCCGGATGGAAAGCCGGTGACATGATGTATGCCGACCTGGATGGTGACGGTAAAATCACCAACGGAGAAAATACAGTAGATAATCCGGGCGACCGCAAAGTGATTGGTAACGACACACCGCGCTTCCGTTTCGGTTTGAACATCGGTGCTGAATGGAAAGGTTTCGACCTGAGTATCTTCTTCCAGGGTGTAGCTAAGCGTGATTATTTACTGAGCGGTATGGTATTCTGGGGTGTAGACGGCGATGCATGGTCTTCTACCGGATACAAAGAACACTGGGATTTCTTCCGTCCGGAAGGCGACCCGTTGGGTGCAAACACCGGTGCATATTATCCGCGTCCTCTTTGGAAATCTAACCAGAACCGTCAGAGCCAGTCACAGTTCGTGCAGAATGCAGCTTATATCCGTCTGAAAAACTTGCAGATTGGTTATACCCTGCCGAAAGCCTGGGTTAACAAAATCGGACTGGAACGCGTCAGAGTATTCTTCTCAGGCGACAACTTGTGGACAGGTACTTCCATCAACAAAAACTTCGACCCGGAAGCATTGTATCAGAACGGTATGACTTATCCGTTGAGCCGTACACTCTCTTGTGGCGTAAACGTAACCTTATAACCAATTAAAGCATCTATGATTATGAAACTGAAATATATATTTTTATTTTCGGCTACCTTGCTGGTAGGAACTTCCTGCTCAGACTTCTTGGATAAAGAACCTATTTCAGACAATGTAGACGGCAACTTCTTCACTGCCGAAAACCAGTTGGAGCCTTATTGCAACAACATGTATGGCTTACTGCCCGATCACGGCACAGGTACGGGTACTTTCGGATACTTCACTACAGACAACAACAGTGATGACATGACGACAGTAGATCAGGTGGATAATTTCCTCCCTCAGCGTATTCAAGTACCTTCTACTGGTAGCTATGACGGATTCAGCAACATTCGTAACTGCAACCTCTTCCTGGAACGTACAGAAGAAAACATAAAAAAAGGCACATTGAGTTTAAGTGACAACGTGAAGCATTACATCGGCGAAATGTATTTCTTCCGTGCCTATGCTTACTTCAACTTATTGAAAGCTTATGGTGACCTTCCCATCTTGACTCAAGTATTAAATGATGGGGACTATGCAGCCAACGTAGAAGCCAACAAACGTAAGCCACGTAACGAAGTAGTCCGCTTTATCCTGAGCGACCTGGACAATGCCAGTGAACGGATGTACTCCAAATCAAACAGTTTTACAGCTCATCGTCTGAACCGCGAATGTGCTTTGCTGCTCAAGTCACGCGTGGCTTTGTACGAAGCTACATGGGAAAAATACCATGCAGGTACGGCACGTGTTCCGGGTGGACCGGGATGGCCGGGTGATGCCGCTTCCTTCCATACTGACATGAACAAGGAAATTGAATTCTTCCTGGACGAAGCCATCAAGTCTGCCAAGGAAGTTGGTCTTGCCTCTTCCTTATCACCAGATTATGCAAGCCTGTACAATCAGACCGACCTTTCAGGACAACGCGATGAAGTGCTGCTGTGGCGTATGTACAGCGAAGATGCCAAAGTACAGAATCAGGTAGTGGGTGCTACTCACGGATACGGTGCCATTGAAGTCGGTACAGACACTTACATCTTTGTTCACGGTGACAACACCGGATTTACCCGTTCACTGGTCGACAGTTATCTGATGGACAATGGTCTGCCTATTTATGCAGCCGGCAACTATTATCAGGGCGACAAGAGTCTGGAAAGCACAATGGAGAACCGCGACCCGCGCCTGGTAAGCTCTGTAGCAAAACCGGGTGACAAACTCATCACTTCCAATGGAAAAGACATCATGTACGGCTTTCCCGGATTGATTGCTGCCAGTGGTATCCGCGTAACCAGTACCGGTTATATTCCTCGCAAAGGCTGGGTAGACAACGACGTAACCTACAACAGCGCTTATCCTTTGGCTCTGCCTATTTTCCGTGCAGCCGAAGCTTATCTGAACTATATCGAAGCTTACTATCTGAGATATAATACACTGGAAGATGAAACACTCGAAAATTTCTGGACAGAATTGCGTACCCGTGCAGGTGTAGATCCAGATTACAAGAAAACCATTGCAGCTACCGATCTGACTAAGGAAATCGACCTGGCCCGTTACTCAGGCTCCGAACTGGTGGACGCAACACTTTACAACATCCGTCGTGAACGCCGCAGCGAACTGATTGCAGAAGGTATGCGTAAGGATGACCTGTATCGCTGGCGTGCACTCGACAAGATGCAAAACTACTGGGTAGAAGGTATGAACTACTGGGATGAATTCCATACAGGCTTCGAAGCTGCTTGCACAGCCTGCAAACTTGACTATACAGCTCCTAACGAAGCATCTGTCAGCAAATACCTGCGTCCGCAAGGCAAGAACGAACTCGTAAACAAGTACAACGGCTATTGTTTCGAACAAGCCAACTACCTCTCTCCGTTGTCATACGATGTATTCCGTATGTCAACTCCTGAAGAAGGTGGCGACGTTTCTACATCGGTTGTTTATCAGAATCCGGGATGGCCTGTAAAAGCTGGTAGCTTTGCCAACCAGTAATGATAGAACTCTTTTAAATCTATTATAAATTAGGCGTGCCAAGGATTAAACATTTATTCCTATCTTTGGCACGCCTCTTTATCTAACTGAGACTTAAAATCACAATTACCTGAACTGAAGCTTGTTTTATCCCTGATATGAAACTGACACTACTCGTTTATACCTCTGCCTTAGGCGCCGTACTTCCGTTCTCGGCATGTTCCCGCCCTGAATCCAGGTCCTCGCGTCCCAATCTGGTCTTCATCATGACCGACCAGTTCAGAGGCGATGCCATGGGATGCATGGGAAAGGAACCCGTACAGACTCCGAACCTCGACCGCTTGGCTTCCGAAGGAATCCTCTTCACCGATGCCGTGAGCAGCTATCCGGTGTCATCGCCCGCACGGGCCATGCTGATGACGGGAATGTATCCGGCAGCTAACGGGGTGACAGGCAACTGTAACTCACAGAATACCCCCTACGGCGTGGAGCTTTCGGAAGAAGCTGTATGCTGGAGCGACGTGCTGAAGGAAGAAGGGTATCGCACGGCCTACATCGGCAAGTGGCACCTCGACGCCCCGTACCGCCCCTACGTGGATACGTACAACAACAAAGGAGAAGTGGCCTGGAACGAATGGTGTCCGCCTGAACGCCGCCACGGGTTCGACAAGTGGATTGCTTACGGCACGTACGACAATCACCTGAAACCGATGTACTGGGATACGAAATCCGGACGGAAGGAATTTTACTACGTCAACCAGTGGGGACCTGCCTACGAGGCCGACCAGGCCATCGAGTTCATCCGTACGGAAGGCACCAAAACTGACCATCCCTTTGCCATGGTGGTGTCTATGAATCCCCCGCATACGGGCTACGAACTGGTGCCCGAAACCTACAAGCGGCTGTACGACTCGCTCGATGTGGAAGCACTAGCCCGACAGTTGCCCTACATTCCGGAAAAGGGCACTCCTGAAGGCGACTACTTCCGCGAGAACATCCGCAACTACTACGCCTGCATCACCGGAGTAGACGAACATGTGGGACGCATCGTCCAGGCCCTGAAAGACTGCGGTGTGTACGACAATACCCTCATCGTCTTCACTTCCGACCACGGCGTCTGCATGGGCGGACACGGAGTGGAAGGCAAGAACGTGTTCTACGAAGAATCCATGCGCATCCCCATGATTTGTTGCTGGAAGAACAAGCTTCACCCGCAGAAAAGTGACCTGCCCATGGCATTCGCCGACCTGTATCCCACCCTGCTCTCGCTCATGGGAATGGAAGCACAGATACCGGCATCCGTACAGACACACAACTGGGGACCACTGCTGCTGAACGAGGAAATACAAACGCCTGAGGAGGCTTTCCAGCCTTATTACTACTGCGTGCCTTCGGATTCTACTTCCGGCCGACGCGGCATCCGCACCGCACGCTACACGTATGTGACAGAGGTAGAAGAAGGCCAGCCCACGCACGTATGGCTGTACGACCGGCTTCACGACCCGAGCCAGCTGCACAACCTTGCGGAAAGCCAGCCGGCTCTTTGTGATTCACTGAAACGAACTCTTTTTTCATGGCTCGAACAGACCCATGACCCATTTGAAAAATACTTGAAACCATGAATATGAAAAAGACATTACTGACACTACTGACACTGTTCGCCCTCTGCGCGACCACTACCGCAGCCCGTAATACCGACTACGAAGGTCCCCGCCCGGCTCCTCACCAGCTTAAATGGCACGAAGCCGAACTGGGCGTGGTGTTCCACTATGACCTGCACGTGTTCGACGGACTGGTGTACGGGCAAGGTAATAACCGCATCAACCCGATTGAGGACTATAACATTTTCCATCCCGACCAGCTCGACACCGACCAGTGGATTCAGTCGGCCAAAGCTGCCGGAGCCAAGTTTGCCATCCTCACTGCCACCCACGAAACCGGCTTCGGACTGTGGCAGAGCGACGTGAATCCTTACTGCATGAAGGCCCTGAAATGGCGCGACGGAAAGGGTGACATCGTGCGCGACTTCGTGAACTCCTGCCGCAAATACGGTGTGCAACCGGGCATCTACATCGGCATCCGCTGGAACTCCCTGCTGGGTATCCACAACTTCAAGGCAGAAGGCGAAGGCGAGTTTGCCCGTAACCGCCAGGAATGGTACAAGCGCCTGTGCGAAAAGATGGTGACGGAACTCTGCACCCGCTACGGCGAACTCTTCATGATCTGGTTTGACGGCGGCGCCGACGACCCGAAAGGAATGGGCCCCGACGTAGAACCCATCGTGAACAAGTACCAGCCCAACTGTCTGTTCTATCACAACGTGAATCGTGCCGACCTGCGCTGGGGCGGTTCGGAAAGCGGTACCGTAGGCTACCCCTGCTGGTCGAGCTTCCCCTACCCGTACAGCCACAGCAACGCCACTGACGGAGTGACCGACCACAACAAGCTGCTGGCACACGGCGATCCCAACGGCAAGTTCTGGGTGCCTGCCATGGCCGACACACCTCTGCGCGGATACAACGGACGCCACGAATGGTTCTGGGAACCGGGTGATGACGACAAGGCCGTCTATCCGTTAGCCAACCTGATGGAAATGTACGAGAAATCGGTAGGTCGCAATGCCACGCTGATGGTAGGACTTACCCCGAACCCCGACGGACTGATTCCAGAAGGTGACGTGCGCCGCCTACAGGAATGGGGTGCCGAAATCAACCGCCGTTTCGGCCAACCGCCGGCAGAAACTTCAGCCACCGGCAAGAAGAAAGTATCACTCTCGCTCGGCAAGGTACAGCCCGTCAACTATTACCTGATTCAGGAAGACATTACCGGCGGTGAACGCATCCGTGCCTACCGGGTAGAAGCCCAGGTGAACGGCAGGTGGACTACCGTGGCCAAAGGTACTTCCGTGGGGCACAAGCGCATCGAATCCTTCCCTGCCATAGAAGCCAAATCCTTCCGTCTGGTGGTAGAAGATTGCACGGCTGAGCCCCTCATCCGAAACTTTAGCGTTTATCACGTAAATCCTTAATCTAAAGAAAGATATTATGAACAAAAATCTTTTAGCACTTCTCGGGATAGCCCCTGTGCTCACCCCGTTGCATACCTTGGCCAACGACCGTCCCGACCCGCGTCCGAACATCATATTCTTCCTGGTGGACGACATGGGATGGCAGGACACTTCACTGCCTTTCTGGACAGAGAAAACCATGTACAACGAACGTTACGAAACCCCTAACATGGAGCGTCTGGCCCGTCAGGGAATGATGTTCACACAGGCCTACGCCTCGAGCATCAGTTCGCCCACCCGCTGCAGTCTGATGACCGGAGCCAACGCCGCCCGCCACCGGGTGACCAACTGGACCCTGCAGAAGAACAAAACCACCGATGCCCAAAGCGAGGTGCTGCAACTTCCCGACTGGAACTACAACGGCATTGCGCAGGTGGAAGGCACGAACCACACCTTCGTGGCCAAGTCGTTCGTGCAGTACCTGAAAGATAGCGGCTACCACACCATCCACTGTGGAAAGGCACACTGGGGAGCCATCGACACTCCGGGAGAGAACCCCTGTCACTTCGGCTTTGAAACGAACATTGCCGGCCATGCAGCAGGCGGACTGGCCACCTACCTGAGTGAACTCAGCTACGGACACGACGAAAAAGGTAATCCCACCTCGCTCATGTCGGTCCCAGGACTGGAGAAATACTGGAAAACAGGTACCTTTGTCACCGAAGCCCTGACACAGGAAGCCCTGAAAGCCCTCGATAAGGCCAAGGAATACAACCAGCCGTTCTACCTCTATATGTCGCATTATGCCATCCACATCCCTATCGACAAGGATATGCGCTTCTATGACAAGTACAAGAAGAAAGGCATGTCGGACAAGGAAGCGGCCTATGCCTCCCTCATCGAAGGCATGGACAAGAGTCTGGGCGACATCATGGACTGGCTGGAAAAGAACGGAGAAGCCGACAATACCATCATCCTGTTCTGTGGTGACAACGGAGGATATGCCACCGGTAAGGAATGGAGAGATGAACCGCTCTACACGCAGAATGCACCGCTTACCTGCGGAAAAGGCTCAGCCTACGAAGGCGGTATCCGCGAACCGATGATTGTGAGCTGGCCAGGCGTGGCTCAACCCAATACCCGCTGCGACAAGTACGTCATCGTGGAAGACTATTTCCCCAGCATCCTCGAAATGGCCGGCATTACCGACTGGAAGGCACCGCAGACCGTGGACGGCGTAAGCTTCGTACCCCTGCTCAAGCAGACCGGCGACCCGTCGAAAGGCAGAAGCCTTTACTGGAACTGTCCGAACCTGTGGGGCGAACAAGGCCCGGGCATCGGCGCAACCTGCACCGTACGTCAGGGAAAATGGAAGCTGATTTATTTCTACGAAACGGGCAAGAAGGAACTGTATGACATTCCGGCCGACATCAGCGAAAAGCACAACCTGGCCGAACGCTATCCGGACGTAGTGAAATCCCTCTCGGCCAACCTCGGCGAGTTCCTCCGCAGCTCCGGTGCACAGCGTCCATCGTTCAAAAAGACCGGAAAACCGTGCCCCTGGCCGGACGAAATCTGACCCTCAAAAAACGCCTTTGCGTTTCAATGAGAACGCAAGTGCATTTCATACAAAACGTCCTTGCGTTTGGATTGAAACGCAAGGACGTTTTACTGAAAACTCCTTTACGTTTTAGTTCAAGCGTAAAGGAGTTTTTTTTCGGAGTATAAACTCCGTATTTTTCAATGGTTCTCACCACATCGTAACTCCCAGAAAGCTACGGCCGAAGCAGCTGCCACATTGAGCGAATCTACCCCGTGTGCCATGGGAATACGTACCACATAGTCCGCTCCCTCGATGGCTGCTTCCGGCAGTCCGTCGCCTTCGGTACCCATCACCAGGGCCAGTCGCGGTTCCTCCTTCAGCGGCGGATAATCCAGCGGTACGGAACGGTCGGTCAGCGCCATGGCTGCCGTGCGGAAACCCAGTTCCTTCAATCGCTCCAGCGGACGGTCTACCCACGTCCAGGGCACCAGGAACACCGACCCCATCGACACCCGCACCGCCCGACGGTTCAGCGGGTCGCACGAATCCGTGGTCAGCAGTACGGCATCCATTCCCAGTGCAGCAGCCGAACGGAAGATGGCCCCGATGTTGGTGGTATCCACCACCCCATGAATGACCACTACCCTGCGTGCCCCACGACATACTTCCTCTACCGGACGCAGAGCCGGACGCCGCATGGCACACAGCACACCCCGTGTCAGCGTATAGCCGGTGAGCCGGGCCAACAGTTCCCGGTCGCCCGTATAAATTGGCAGATGCGCCATGCGCTGCACAATGTCCGCCGCATCGCCCGTAAGGTGCTTCCGCTCACAGAGCAAGGACACAGGTTCATAGCCGGCCTCCAGCGCCACCCGAATCACTTTCGGGCTTTCGGCGATAAAGATGCCCCGCTGCGGGTCAATGCGGTTGCGCAACTGGGCTTCGGTCAGGGTGCTGAACACTTCCACTCCGGGATGCTCCAGCGAGGTGATTTCGATAACGGGCATAACGTAGACTTTTTTGAATGAACCGCAAAGTTACGACATCTGCCGCACATTCCAAGAATCACCCCACGGGAAAATCAGGTATCCCATTCACTCGGCTGCCGTATCCAGCAACGGAGTTTCCTCTTCCTCCGGCCCGCGAGATCCCGGCCCCGGTCTCTCACCTTCCGGCATTGGAGGCAACACCTGCGGCTGCGGTTTTACGGTCTGCCAGGTGGCATACTGTTCCTCGGTAAGAATCTTGCGGATTTTCTTCTCCCGCTTTTCCTGCTCCTTCTGCATCTTCTCGGCATGTTCCTTCATCCGTTCTTCCGGATTCATGCCTTCCGGAAATCCTCCCATTCCGGGGAATCCTCCACCCTGCGGTGGCATTCCACCTCCCATCGGAGGGCGTCCTCCACCCATCGGAGGTCTTCCTCCCATGGGAGGCTGTCCGTTCATTCCTCCCGAATGACGCTGCATCATGTTTTCCACCTTTTCCTTTTCTTCCTTCAGGAACAACTTGTAAATCTTCTTGTACTGCTTCTCCGTCAGGTTCAATGCCTTATCCATCTCGTCGGTCCGTCGCTGGGCCGCCTTCTCCGGATTGGGCACTTCTTTCTTCTGTACTTCCTCCTGCGGGTCATCGTAGCGGATATTCGCACTTGCATTCAAAGATGCACACATCAAGGCCATTCCGCAGGCCATCCACACAATTTTCTTCATCTTACTTACAATTTTAAATGAAAACTAATCGGAAACAAATGTAGAAGTCGCCTGCAATTTTTAAAAATAGAATCCACCAAATGCGGTTTTCTGTCTACCAATTGGAAAGAAATCTCGTATCTTTGCCCTCAGTTTAACCAATCACACACGCTTTTATGGAAAAAGAAACAATACCTACCTGTGTGGACTGCGGCACACAGAACTGCAAATACAAAGACCGCACCTATCCTGATTTCTGTCCCACGGAAAATCTGAAGGAGGAAGACCGCCAGTGGGCGCTGGAGCGTTACGACGAGGGACGCAACCGCGAAATTATGATTGCCAGTGCGGAAGTGGAATACGAAGGCTACTGCCAGTGGACCCGCGTGCAGGAAATCATGGAATTTGCCCGGAAAATCGGTGCGCACCGCATCGGCATTGCCAACTGCATCGGCCTCATCCGCGAAGCCCGTATTTTTGCCCGTATCCTCCGTGCCAACGGCTTCGAGGCTTACTCGGTCATCTGTAAGGTAGCCGGCCAGCCCAAAACGTCGATGGGTATCCCCGCACAATGTGAAAGCATCGGTGCCGCCATGTGCAACCCGATTCTGCAAGCTCGTCTGCTGAACGAAGCACATACCGACCTGAATGTGGTCATCGGTCTCTGCGTGGGACACGACAGCCTGTTCTACAAATACTCGGATGCCTACGTCACCACCCTCGTGACCAAGGACCGTGTGACGGGTAATAACCCTACGGCAGCACTATATACGGCGGATTCTTATTACCGGAAGAAGTTTTTTGGAGGGAAATAAAAGACTCTGACTAATGGTATATAAAAAAGGGAAGCAGCACATCGATACGCCGCTTCCCCTTTTTTATAATATTCTATTTCAATCACGCTACAATCCACCGCTCAATGCTTCGTGTCTCGTCACTGAAGTTTACTCCCACCTTTATCACCTTCCGGCCATCGGAAGCAAAGACAGAGGCATACCCTTTCTCCTCTATCTGCTGCATGGCTTCTTCGGCGGTACCGTTCAACTTAAACTCCATCACGTAGATGTAATCGGATGTCTTGAGCACTAAATCTACCCGACCACGCGATGTGCGGTATTCCACCTCGGTGTGGAAGCCCATCAGCTTGAACACAATGTAAAGAATGTTCTGGTAATGCACCTCGCGGTCACGGGCCAGTTCGTAGGGAGTATCATCGAAGAAGGTCTGCAAACGGCTCAGGAAACCGTCCACATCCCCCTTACGAACCTCACCCACAAAGCACTGGATTTCATAAGGGGACTTGCTGATGCTCACCGACGCATAGTGAGGAAGCAGGAAACGAAGGAAACCCTGCTCCACCTCCCGGTTCGGGAAACCGAGGGTATAGTTCTCAAACTCCGCGTTATAGTCCTTGATGGTCAGATAACCGCTTTGATAGATGACCGGTACCGGGTCGGTAGAAGCCGCATCGATGGAATCCAGCACCGGACCGCTGGTTACGATGTGCTCAATCTCTTCCACCGGATAATGGTGAAGTTTCATCAGCTCTACCAGGTAAGTCGGGGTACCCGTCTCAAACCAATAGCTGCCTATCTGTTTCTTGGCGAAGGTATTCAGCAGGCTGAAAGGATTGTACATGCCTACCGACTTATAGCAGAAATGATAACCGTCGTAGTTTTCCTTCAGCAGTTCACAAGCTTTGGCATAATCTACGCCTAATGTATCGGCAAGCGAATGAATATCCTCGTCAAAATACTGATGAAGTTCAGCATCACTGATACCGCAGAGTTCAGCATAGCGGTTGTCCATGGAGATGTCCATCAGGTTATTCAAATCACTGAACACACTCACCTTGCTGAACTTCGTCACGCCCGTCAGCATGGCAAAATGAATGGAGCCGTCGCACGACTTGAGGGCACCGTAAAAAGCTTTGAGCGTATTACGGAATTTTGTCTGCAGTTCCGGATTTGTGATGGCCTGAAGCATCGGTTTGTCATACTCATCAATCAGAATCACCACCTTTTGTCCCATTTTCTTCGCAGCCCGACGAATAACTCCTTCGAAACGGGTCGCCACGGAATACTCATCCGGGTTATGGCCATACTCTGCTTCCCACTGCTTCAACGTCAGTTCCAGCTTGTTTTCCAGACTTACTTCCGTATCATACTTTTCCGTATTCAAATCCATGTGAAGCACCGGATGCACCGTCCAGTCCTTTTCCAGACTTTCCATGGCAAGTCCTTTGAAAAGTTCACGCTTTCCCAGGAAATAAGCCTCCAATGTAGAAATCATCAGGCTCTTGCCAAACCGACGGGGACGGCTCAGGAAATAGTATTTACCTGTCTGTACCATGGTATATAAAAGCGAAGTCTTATCCACATAAATATATCCCCTGCTGCGGAGATCTTCGAAATTCTGTATGCCTACCGGATAAAGTCTGTTCATGGCCGTATCGTTTTAATCCTTTCGTACACACAAAGGTAAGATTTATCTGCCGCAATTCCTAATCTGACAGGCTGAAATCAAGGCGGCAACAGATTCCGGATGAGATTTATAGTCCCAAACAAAAAATTCCTTACCTTTGGACTAAACAACATAATATGCCATAAAACTTAAACTCTATAGTATATGAAAGCCAAACACATCGCATTCCTTTCACTCAGTGTGCTTGCAGGAACATTTGCCTCATGCACCGACTCACACGAAATAAAGATTACAGGCTCGGTAAAAAATTTAGACGGAGGCACAATTATCTATCAGAAATCCATCGACGGAATGTTTAATTCGCAATCTCAGGATACACTGAAGCTGAATACGGACAGTACATTCAGTCTCACATTCCCCTGCAACGGATACGAACAGATACGCCTGTTCCTGTGGGGAAAGCGTTATTTAGGTTCCTTCATTGCCGACGGCGGTAACTATCGCCTGCAAATTGATGCCGCAGCCACGCATCCCATATCCATTCTGGAAGGCAAGAATGAAAAAAACATGGAGGTATCAAGACTAATGGACGAACTGGGCCAAGACGTGTTTGATATACTTTCAAGAAAAGGCGACAAGTGGGGTATTACCCAAGACACCATAGCTACTTCAGTCAGCAAAAAGTTGCAAGATGCGGTATTAGCCTTAGATGAGAAGATGAAAGGTGTGGATGAGGATTTATATGAAAAAGCCTGCCAAAATACACGCATACAGACAATGTGGGCCTTCCAGAACCAGCTTTTCGGCATTGCCTACCGCTATTCTGAAGCCACCAAGCAAAGCTGGCTCAAGGAATGGGAAAAGATGATGGAATTCTGTCGAGTAAATCACCCGGCCAGCACTTTCTCGCCCGCTTTCCATGAAGTAGTCTATAACAATGCCGGCATTACTTACTACACTAAAGAAGAACCGGTAGAGGAAGACTTGAAGAAAAATCCCAATAAGTTGATTTTCCATTACATCGAAAAGAACCTTACGGGTCAGGCGCAGGAATCGGCCATGGCACTGCTTTTCCTGAGGGACGCAAACGAGGAAAAATACGACCCTGAAATACTTCCGCAGGAAGAACAATTCAAGCAACTGTATCCACAAAGCAAATGGCAACCGCTGATAGATGAGGCTATTGCCAAGAACAAGGCTTTCAATCAAGCTAAAATACCCGACTACATCCACTTTCCTGATGTAGACAACGCCAAGACATTCAAAGACATTACCGACTTATATAAAGGAAAGGTTATCTTCATGGATATATGGGCAACCTGGTGCGGCCCTTGTCGTGCCTCTTTCGCCTATGTAAAACCCTTACAGGAATATGCCAAAGCAAACGACATCGTACTGCTGTATCTCTCCATCGACCGCCCGGAAGAGGATGCCAAATGGCGCAAGATGGCAGCACATTATGACCTGATGGGCGAGCATGTACGCGTGCAGGAAGCGTTTAAGGATGAAATATACACAACCTTCGGCAATGCACAAAAAGCACTTTCCATTCCTCATTGCGTGATTATCGGGAAGGATGGAGAAATCAAGTTCAAATCGGCAGCTTCACCAGAAGATATAGAAAAACTAAAATCTCAATTGAAAGAGGCAGCGCAGACAGGAGCATAACCCCTATTGCTACTGAAACTCCTAATACACAGAAAAACCGCCACGTATCCCTTCCAAGATGCGTGGCGGCTATGTTTTACTTCAATGCTTTCCCGTCGGAGAAGGCATTACCCGCCTTCTCTCCTATCACCAGATAGTGATGATGAATCGGGTCGTACGTAATCGGTTTCAAACGGGCAGGGTCAATCTGGCCGTTTTCATCCAAAATCTCTTCTGCTGCCGACACGTTGACAATACGGCCTACCAGGTGATTACTCTCCTGATCGTATGAAACCAACTCACATTCCAGCGTCATAGGCAGTTCCTCAATGAGCGGTGCATTCACAAACTCCGATTTTACGGCATGGAAACCGGCTTTGGCAAATTTGTCCGGCTCTTTCTTTCCTGAGACAAGCCCCACATAATCGCAAGCTGCCACATGGTCGGCTGTAGCCATACTCACAGTAAAAGCCTTCGTAGCCAGAATATTCTGGGTCGTCTTGTGTCCTTCGGCCAGGCAGATGCCTACCATGTCATCCGTATAGATTCCTCCCCACGCTGCATTCATGGCGTTGGGTTTTCCATTCTCGTCGTACGCAGCCACGATAAATACGGGCATCGGGTACAACCATGTTTTTACTCCAAAATTCTTTCGCATAGTCTGTATATTTTAAAACAACATTTATTCAGATTCTCATTATTCCCATAATTTCTGCCAGCAATTTTCTGAATCATGATCCAAACTGCAAACGTAGGCAGAATGTAAGGGCGTTTCTGACTCTCCTTCCCCTTTCAACCACTTCAGTTTCAAGTTTACAGTACAATTATCCGATAATTCTTTTGTCCTTTTCCAATCGTTGAGGTACCATTCATTACTAGTAAGAATCAAGTCAGCTACTTCCTGTCGCGAAAGGATAAAGTAATGAAATTCCATATCAAGCCCTTCGCCGATAACCTGAACGAATACCCATGGTCCTTTAATCTTTTCCAACAAGGTATCCATCTTCTGAATCGTACATCCTACATTAAAATTAGGATTCTGCCCCAGTTGAGTCTTGACCTGAACAAGGGATATTTCATCTGTTTTGGGATTTATGCACACCAAATCTATGGATTCAAAATTCGTAATAGAAGCATTAGCATTCAACACATTCCATCCCTGTTGCATCAATTTCACTGAAACCATCTGTTCTCCAATGGCTCCTATTAAAGATTTCTTCATAATTCCTTTTCAGATTCTCAATACAAATACCTGTCCCGCAAATATTCTTTCCACTTTCTGTCTTTCTCGCAAGAGAAAAACACATAATGTCCCATTGCTTCAAACAGTCGCTCATAAGTAAGAGGAAGAAAGGTGCTCTGGCCTTTCTCTGTCAACAAACGCTCGTATTCAGGAAGCACCTTCTCATAGTGTTTGTTCCCGGAAGGATACAAATGCACCGACAAGAAATGTTGGATGTCTGAATGCTGTAGCATCGACATGCCAAGCATGTGATTACGCCACAACTGACGGTAATCATCTTCTATCAGAATCTTTGGAAAAGCCTCTTCGTCAGTAGCAGCTAAAACCGTATGATAGCATCCGCTCTGAAGAGTAACACGAAGGTATTCTTCGCTTAATTTTTCTCGAGTATGTTTGTATTCAGACGAGCCAAACTGCAACTTATAAGCCATTTCCGTGTATTTTACTTCTATACCGATTCCACAGAAAGCATCCGAATTATCCTTGTACGCAATATAACAGTCAAACGAGGTACCGTCATTCAAATAGCGCCATCCATCTGTAGTGTCTGCAGAAGAAGGAGCATATTCAACCCGGATACAGGTCACCTCCTTCACTTCCAGCCCTGTCAGTTCCCTCAAGAGTTCACCACACGCTTCTTTCGCACGAGAAGTAAGTCCCATCGGGAAAAACAAGTTCCACGGAATATGTTCACTACGGAGTAAGTTAGCCCATAACGGCTGTCTGTACGCCCCTATGGCAGACAAGATTTCTTTCCGGAAACCTTCGTAGAAATTCAATCCTTTCCGGGCATCCTTTTCCTGAAGCACATTGCCATAATAGTTCTTCGTACCATCCTGCCTGTTCAATGAATTGGCCTCACATCCCACCTGCAAACAATTCCGACGGAAATCAGATTGTTTGGTCCGAGCAATACGCTGCCAGTCCGTGTCTCCTGCATAAAGCTCGACTTTTTCAGTTATCACCACCTTAATCACCCCATCCAGACGATTCTCGAAGATGCGGTAGGCTTCTTCTATTTCATTAAGCGGGAAGCGGTGTGTAATGAGCGGCGTAGTGTCAATCTTTCCCTCCGCTATCAACCGGAGGATTTCGGCACAGTCACAACCATCTACTCCGCCTGTCTTGAAAGTGAGGTTCTTACCGTACATGTCGGGCAAGGGAAGCACCTGCGGACGGTCGTACAAAGCCACGACGGTCACAATGGCATTCGGACGAGCGCACTCCCAAGCCAGCTGGAAAGTATCATCAGCTCCGGCCACTTCAATGACTACGTCGGCTCCTCCATGCGCACTATGGGCTTTCACAAACTCCTGACACTGTTCCGGTGTAGTGACCAGAACTTCGGGATAATGAGTCTGCACAAAACGGATACGTTCTTCCGATTTCTCACATACAATGAGACAGCACGGATGTTTCAGCCGGGCACAGAGCAAGGTACAGATTCCCGTAGGTCCGGCTCCAATCAGCAGCACCGTATCTTCGGGTGTGATTTCCGAGATACGAGCAGCCCAGAAACCAGTGGCCAGAATGTCACCCACGAAAAGTGCCTGCTCATCCGTCACTCCATCGGGAATGCGGTTCAATCCCTGATCGGCATGCGGCACCCGCACGTATTCCGCCTGTCCGCCGTCGATGCGGCAACCCAATGCCCATCCTCCGTCGGGGTCCTCACAATTGTTTACATATCCGTGCTGGCAGAAGAAACATTCTCCGCAGAAGGTCTCCACGTTGACCGTTACCCGGTCACCCGGCTTCACGGTAGTGACTTCTGAACCGACCTTTTCCACGATGCCCACCATCTCATGCCCCACCGTAATACCCGGTACAGCACGCGGCACACTGCCGTGCTTGATGTGCAAATCACTGGTGCAGATACTTCCCAACGTGACACGCACCAGGGCGTCCTTCGGGTCTTTCAGTTCGGGCACAGGCTTCTCTATCAGTGAGAAACGACCGTGCTCCATATACGTATAAGCTAACATATTCTTAAATTTTAATGAAAATACGCCTTCAACACTTCTCCGAACACCTCTCCCGGTGCAATCTTATCGAACAGTTTCATCGAGGTATGCAGTTTCAGCACGTCCACCTCCGACCCCATCAGTTCCCGCACCGTGCGATGGCCACGATGACCTAACAAGGCATGGGAGATTTCCCGCAAGCGAGCACCCAATACAGGATGTGCCAGATAAGCCCGGGCCTCTTCTTCCCCGTCCAGTCCGTAAAACTCCGAGTTGTAACTATAGCCCAACCCCTTCTGCTGAGGGAAGATATACCAAATCCAATGGCTGCGCTTACCGCCATTCCTGATTTCCTTCAATGCCACAGGATACACGCCTTCCTGCGCATCCAGAAACCGTTGCAGATTAAACTTCGTGTGCGACATATTCCTTCATTTTTTATCTTTACTCAAATGTAAGGATAATCCCTTAATGAGCCAACGGTCGCGAGGAGAATTATTTTGGCCACAAGCACGATTTTCCTCCCTAATTCTTCGTTAATTAAAGAGTTATGCTTATATTTGTTCCGAAAATCCGCATAAAGCGGGTTTCATCGCACATTGATTTTAGATACAACAAATGATCGTTAAAGATGTCACACAAAGTTTTCGTTACGTTCCGCTGAGGTCCTGACCGGATTTTTCTCAGCATAGGAATCGAATGAATTATTGCTTCCGACAAGGAGGCCGGGATTGTTGTGCTCTTTGACGTACTAGCTGCGCACCTCTCTTTCGATGGGGAAACGAGAGGGAATTTACGCTGCTACGGACCTTCAGTGTCCGTAAGCTTCTATCTCTATCTATTTCTATTTTCTCATTTTAAAATTCGTTTGTTGTATATGAAAAATGTCATGTTACGTGCTACACGCACCTTTATTGAAGATCTCTGTGCTCCCGAATACGCTCACAACCACCTCGCCGTGGAAATCTCTCATCCCGATGGTTTTACCGATGCTCAGGAACTCTCTATCCGGGTGTATTCCAGCGAATACCGCCTGTTGGGCTGTGACACCCGTTCACTGAAAGGGAAAAGGCCCCGAAAAGTACGGTTCGACATACTCTCTGAAGAAGAATGGGAAGCCGGACTCTACCGTATCTACGTCTACCGCAACGGACGCCCGGTGGGATGGACACTCTTAGAACTCTATTCCGGCTACGAATGCTGGGACAAGACCGAGGTGGAGGATTTCCAGACCCGCCCTGAAGAAAAATACTTTGCCGAGACCTTCTGTTTCCTGCCCTTGTTCTCCTGGATGCAGCAGGAACAATGTGACTCGAACCTCATCCGGCAGTTCCTCGAAACATTGTATGCGCTCGACAGCCATCAGCTTGCCGTACCTCACCTGCTTGTTTCAGGCAATCAGGCCCGCAAATATGCCGCCCGCCTGCTGGCCCTTCATTTTTGTGAAAAGCAGACCGCTCTTTGCAGCCATTTCTCCCTACAGGAATTGCTGGAGGGTTCCCTGCTATGGAAAGTCCTGCAAGAGAAGATGGATACCCGAAAAGTAGTACTGGTGGAAGTACCCTACAAGGAGTACACCCGGCAGGAATCCAACCTGCTCGACCTGTTAGGAAATCTGATGGAACAGAAAGTTTCTTCCAGCCCTATCTTCATCTTCTACGGCACAATGGACAGTACCTACCAGCTGCGCAGATGCAGCACAGCAATGAACCGCATCTTTACGGAAGAGAACACCATCTATACACCCGACAAGGTAGAAACCGACAACCCGGACGAAGACTTTCCGGTAGATGATCTTCCTTTACCGTTTGATGAAGAACAGCCGCTTCCGCATACCGAAGAAGATAGTCCCCTGCCCGAAGACAACATGCCATCGGATGCCGAACAAGCCCTGCAAGAGATGGTGGGACTAACCCGCCTGAAGGAAGACTTGCAGGAGGCCCGAATGATGGCCGCCTTCATGAAGCGGCGTATGGAATTAGGGCTCGACACGGAACTGGACAACCGCCACCACATGCTGTTCTTAGGCAATCCCGGTACAGGAAAGACGACGGTGGCCAAACTCATCGGACAGCTGTATCACCAGATGGGACTGCTTTCCAGCGGACATACCATAGAGACATGCCGCACCAAGTTGGTGGGCGAATACATTGGTGAGACAGAAAAGCACATCAGGCAAGCCATTGAGGAAGCCCGGGGAGGCGTACTTTTCATCGACGAAGCCTACACCCTGATTACGACGAAGGAAGAAACGAAAGATTTCGGGAAAGAGGTGATTCACGCCCTACTCACCGTGCTCTCGGAACCCAACCCTGATATGATTATCATCCTGGCCGGCTACGAGGACAAGATGCAGCAGATGCTCCGTACTAACCCCGGCTTGCAGGAACGTTTCCCTCTCCAGTTCTACTTTGACGATTACAATGCGGACGAGCTGATGGAAATGGCGCACCGTCTCTTGCAGAAACGCAATTTCCAGCTGACTCCCGAAGCGGACAAGGAACTGTACGCTCTGATTACGGAAGCCACTGCCCAGCGCGATGAGTATTTCGGCAACGGGCGCTGGCTGCACAACCTGATTGAGCAGGGTATCATCAAATGCATGGCCCAGCGTATCATGTCGCAACCTTCCATTCCCGATAACACTTTCCTGTTCCGTACCATCACCCAGGAAGATGTCGTGAAAGCAGGTAATCGTCTCCGCGGCAAGCAGGTGGTGAAACTGGAACCGCAGCCCATCCGTCGCATCGGGTTCAGGGCCTGAAAGAAAAGAGGTGCAGGATTCACTCCTTGCACCTCTTCCACCTTTAATTATCACTTATTTACAACACGTCCAACACAAAATCCCGAACCGCCTCACGCGCCTGCAAATGATGTTGCGGATTAGAGAAGCCATGGTCACCTCCGGGAATCACTTTCACCTTACATTGCTGATATTCCTTTTGAGCACGGTCCAGCCATCCTCCGGCAATGACTCCGTCCTTATCGCCATACACCATGAACGTAGGGCCCTTGTAACGGCCTATTATATCCAGCACGGGCAGTCCGTTAATCTTTTCATAATACACACGGCCCAGCTTCATGCCCATTACATCCTGCGGTTCGTTGTGATGCTCTTCAAACAAACGTAGCATACGAGGAGCTGTTTCCGGTATCAGCAAAGCAGGATAGACCAGAATCAAGGCCTTGAACATTTCAGGATGAGCGGCCGCCGTAAGCGATGCGACCAGTCCTCCCTGACTGCATCCCATAAGAGCCACACGGGTAGAATCCACGAAATCCCACGACTTCACAATATGTGTAATGTCCTCCACATTTTCCTTTTCAGTGAAGATGGTCATTTCCGTGGTCTTTCCCTCACTCCGGCTTTGATTTCCTCCACCGCAGAAATCAAAGATATAACACGCCACTCCCTGCCCGGCAAGACATTCGGCATAAGGCTGCGGCTCTTTATGCGTACCGTTATATCCATGTGCCATAATAACAAGCGGCTTTTTCTCTCCGCCCGTATCTGGCAGATAAAGCATTCCCCAAATATCCTTTCCGTCACGAGTCTGACAATGCATCTCACGAGTAGTAAACGTGCCTGCCAGCAAGCAGATTACCGGCATACACATCAGCCATAAACTGATAATCAATCTACGTTGCATCTTTTATTTATCTTATGTATTTATTTATCGACTTTTATTCTCAGAACAGTAAATGAGTTGGGCTGAAACGTATAGTTAAAATCCGCTCCAAATCCTTTGTGCGTACTGGTGCGAGGAACAATCTTACATGGGTTTTCCATCGTATTTTCCTCTGTCTTATTTACAGCCGCCAACGTGATTACGGTGCCTTCTTCTGCCAGATTTCCCCCGTTAAAATGAATTTCAGGTGTATAGTCTTTATCGGTGGCATTCACCACCTTTATAATTACCTCACCTTTCTGTTCATCATAACCTACGGCCATGTAATGACGTGACGCAGACGAAGGACCTTCCGACATCGTAAACGGCACATTGTAGGCAGGGCGGTTATGCGCATACATTTTCTGTACATAATAAGAAGCACGTCCCATCACCTTCTCGTTATCAAACCATATCAGGTTGGTAGGCCAGTCTTTCCGGTTATGGTTTTCCAGCAACGGTGCATAAGAAGCCATCTTCACCAAATCAGAGTTACGTTCCACTCCCGTAAGGAAAGCTGCCTCGGCCAGTGCTGCGTTCATATTCGCTTCGGTAATTACGGCATATTCACCTATGTACACCTCATACTTTCCCCGTTTCATATCATCGAACAGGCGGTCGTTCTCGTAAAAGAAATCAGGCTTTACGTACCAGTGCGGGTCTATCATGTCCGCCTTTTCCAGTTTGTCACGACTGGGAGAAAGCTGGAGTGTAGAAATGAAGGTTATTTCCGGATACTTGGCTTTCAGTATGCGGTAAAAGTAATTGTAGCGTTCGGCATAATGGTCGCCCACCTGCTCATTGCCCAGTTCCACATATTTCAGGTTAAAAGGTTCCGGATGTCCGGCTGCGGCCCGTTTCGCTCCCCACGGATTGGTGACCGGTGCAGTGGCATAATCTATGGCATCGATTATATCCTGCAAGTATGGTGCATAATCTTCCGTCCAGTCTCCGTTGCGGACAGAGCATGACAAGCCGACATTAGCCACAAACATACCGGCAGCTCCTATATCTTCACAGAACTGCAGGAATTCGTGATAACCAAATCCCCAGGAGCAGTGGTAATTCCATAAAATCCATTCACTGCGACGCTTCATCGGGTCACCCAGTGTCTCTTTCCATCTGGCACGGTTCTCCAGTGTGGCACCTTCTACGATACATCCTCCCGGCCATCTCACAAACCCAGGTTTCAGGTCGGCAATCATCTGCGCCACATCCGGCCGCATGCCATTCTTACGCCCCATAAACGTGCGCTGTGGGAACAACGACACAAAGTCTACATAGATGTCGCCTGCTTCGGCAAACACGAACTGCAAAGTAGCCTTGTAATCGGTCGACTTAGGCTGAAGCACCGCTTTCAACTCTTGCCACTGCCCATTCTTCTGTACCTGAAATGTATGAGCGGCCAGCACCTTTCCTTTTTCAGAAACGATACGGGCAGTAATCTTTCCCGCATAATTCAGAGGACTGACATAAAACCGCAAATCATACTTATCCTTTCCAATGATGCGCATTCCCCAATAACCTGCATTTTCCAGTATCACTCCTTTGCCCTTCATGTTCAATCGCATGGCATGAGGAGTAGCCGGGTCCAGCTGATGCTCATCCGTCACCTCCCATGAGGCATCTCCAGCCAGTTTCCATCCGTCGGTTCTCAGCGAATCCGTGTTCCACTTTATTTTCCAGTCCCTATAGGTACCGTGTTCATAATTCAGACTGTGAGGAGCCACGGCATATCCGTCCTTCCACGTCATGCCCGAAGGAAGAACATGTTCCTCAAAATTGCGGTTTCTTACCAGTTCCGCATATAACCCACCGTCGCCCGCATGGTTGATTTCTTCAAAGAACACACCATATAAACCAGATGGAACTTCATGTCCCTTCTGTGTAAAATCAATGTGAATGTCTTGTGCATAGATGGAAAAAGTTGCAGCCACCGATGCCATTAACGTCATTACTTTCAGTTTTGCCATAGTACATGTTTTTTATTCAAACAGATTTACAAATGTCTTTCAATTGATTCCCGGGATGATTTTGAAGTAAAATTACAGCCGCTGCCAGCCGATGTATTCTGTCATTTGAATGATTTATGACGGCAAATGACGTTTTTTTACGCATATATGCTAACTTTGGAGCATGAAAGACACCAGACATCCCTCATTCATGCGCAGAATCAGCGCAATTATCCTGCTTCTTGCCGGACTATGTACAGGCCCGGCCCTGCTTGCTTCTCCCCATGTCAAGATTGCTACGATATGGGCTTACGGAGATACGGTGACACATGCTCGCACGCTCGAGACCAAACAAAATAACCTGCGGTTCTATTGTACTACCCTCGAAAACATTCCTGCCGATTCCATTGAGTTTGAATTTATGCTCGAAGGCCATGAAACGCAGTGGCAACCCGCCTTTGCCGACGGCTGGTATTTCTATACCGATTTACCTCCCGGCGAGTACGTGTTTCACGCCCGATGCCGATACCCCCACCAGTCGTGGGGACCGGTTCTCAGCCATTCCTTCACCATTCTCTGCCCCTGGTGGCGCACGGGATGGGCTTATTTCCTATATGCCATCTGCGCCCTCAGTCTTCTGATGTACATATTCCATCTCATAAGGGAAAGAATCAGATTGCACAACCAGCTCCAGATAGAACAGGCCGAGAGTCTGTTCCGCTATCAGTTTGTGATACAGGCCAGCCGAGATTTCCGTACCCCTCTTACCGTAATCCGTTCCACCATCGAGAAGCTGAATGCCCAAAAAGACAACAGCTTCACACGTACAGACATCCAGCACCTGAAACAGAGCAGCCGGCAACTCATGCAAATGGTAGAAAACCTTTTGGAGTACCGGCGTACAGATGCAAAGCTTACGACCGATGCCAATGAGGTGTTGGAAATGACAGACGTGCCGATGAATAACCGCCGTGTGGCAGTGGTGGAGACTGATGCCGTACTGGCCGACATGATTCGGCGCGAACTCTTGAAATACATGCAGGCAGAAATCTTGTCGGATGAACAACAGGTAGCGGAGTCGGTCAGGAAGCTGGCTCCTGAAGTGGTTGTCATAGACACACAAATGACAGAAGCCAGCCCTTATGACTTGCTCCATGAAATAAAGAAACAAATGCACATTCCGGTCATCCTCCTCTCCGACTTCGACAACAAACACAGCCTGATACGTGCCATACATTCTGAAGCCGACGACTATCTGTCGAAGCCATTCAACTGCGAGGTACTTTCTGCCATGATATTCAGACACCTGAAGCGTTATGATGCCGTGCTGAAAAAAGAACAGGGGTACATCGCTACGGAACTGCCATCTTCAGAGTCAATCGAGAAGAACACCTCACCACAGGTTCCACTTATCGAGAAACGGACAGACAAGCGATTCCTTGAGAACTTAGAGTGGCAAATCAGGTCGCATCTATCGGAGGTAGATTTTGATGTCAATGCCTTGGCTGAAAGCATGAAAATGAGCCGTAGCCAATTAGGTCAGAAAATAAAAGCCTTATACGGAATGACCAGTGTGGAATACCTCCGCGACCAGCGTTTGAACCATGCAGCCCGCCTACTGGCAGATACAGACCAGACGGTGCAGGAAATCATGTTTCAGGCAGGCATGCAGGACACAACCAATTTCTACCGCCGGTTCAAGGAAAAGTTCGGAGTATCTCCTTCCCAATATCGCCAGCAAGATCATTCGGAGTAACTGAACACTAACTTGTCCGTATCATACCCGCGCTGACGCAACTTACCTATCAATTCCTGAAGTACTTCGTCGGGCAGGGTTTCTTCGCGGCTCATAATCCAGAGATATTTGTCGCTGCTACTGCCTATCAGCACGTAGCGATAGTCCGGGTCAATATCGAGCACGTAATAGTCGGCATAGAACCATAGGAAGAACGAGACTTTCAGTTTGCCGGGGTCGTTCGGATCGGGCTGTTTCGCCTTTCCCTTGATTTCCTTGTACTTTCCATCCTTGTATCCCGCGTTCAGCACCTTAATGCGCCCGTTGGGAAGTAAGGTATATGTAGCCGTTACACGGGTCATGTCCTTTTCAAAACGATGGTCATAGCGGGCTATCTCGTACCACTTCCCCATAAAACGCGATACTTCGAACGTCTGCACCGTCCGGTTGTCTATCTCAGTATTGTTGCTGCTTTGGCAACTGCCAAGCCCTAACAGGGCACACAGAAGAATCAGGATGTGTTTCATAACGTGTATTTTTTAAGTTCAAAGGTTGTATTTCCCACAAATATACCAAAACCTGACCAATTACGGAGAAATCGATGAAAAATAAATTCCTCAATCGTTAGGTCAGCTACACAAGAATACCTACCTTTAAGACCGTTATTTTTTACCAGGCAATCTATCAGAAAAATATGAAAAAGACAAAACTATTTTTTGCAGGTGCTGCCATCCTGATATGGGGAGGGACGGCCGTGCATGCCCAGTCGTGGAGAAACGGCGGGGCAGTTTCTTTGGATAAGCAATATGCCGATTATCCTTGTGTGAATTTACTGGACAGTACCAGTGTGACGGTAGAACCCACCGGACAAGGTTCGTTTGCGGTCTGCCGAGCCGTACGGGTACAGACAACTGACGGAGCCTTGCAGCAACGGGTATTGAAATACGATTACGACCCGCTGACGGCAGCCGCCACCTTCAAGCGAGTGACCATTTACCATGCCGACGGAACCTATACATCGGTCGATGTGAGCAAGGCCTGCGACTACGCCGCTCCAGCCAGAGCTATCTACTGGGGAGCCCGCCAGATTATGCTGGAACTGGGCGCACTGCAACCGGGCGACATCATCGACTATGAAATCGACAAGAAAGGATTCACGTATGCCCTGCTAGGAGATGCACCCCAGTCAGGCGACGACTCCCGCTTTATCCCGCCCATGCGCGGACAGTTCTACGACATCGTACCCTTCTGGTCGGACGACCCTACCCTGCGGAAAGTGTACCGCGTCAGTCTGCCGGCCGAAAAAGAAATGCAATTCCAGTTCTATCAGGGTAGCTGCGCTTCTTCCATGCGCTACGAAGACGGACGGAAAGTCTATACTTTCGCCAAAGATGCCATCACGCCCTTCCGTCGGGAACCGAATATGGTCGACTTCTATGATGCCGCACCGAAGCTGATGATGTCTACCACCGCCGACTGGAAAGAGAAGTCACGCTGGTTCTACGGAGTCAACGAAGACTACGGCAGTTTCACCGCCATTCCGGAAGCCCAGAAGAAAGTAGACGAACTCATTCGGGGTAAAAAGACCGAACTGGAGAAAGTGGCGGTACTCACCCACTGGGTGGCCGATAACATCCGTTATGCAGGTATCTCCATGGGAAAGGGAGAAGGATTCACCCTGCACAACCTGAAGATGAACTACACCGACCGCTGCGGTGTATGCAAGGACATTGCCGGCACACTAATTGCCTTCCTGCGAATGGCAGGATTCGAAGCCTTTCCGGCCATGACCATGGCTGGCAGCCGGGTGGAGACCATTCCAGCCGACCATTTCAATCACTGCGTGGCTGTGGTAAAACTCAGTGACGGCACGATGATGCCGCTCGACCCCACATGGGTACCTTTCTGCCGGGAACTGTGGAGCAGTGCCGAACAGCAACAGAATTACCTGCCGGGTACATCGGAAGGCACCGACCTGTGCCTGACTCCCATATCCGACCCGGAAAACCATTACGTACGCATCAAGGCACAGAACACCCTCGATGAAAAAGGCACGTTGAAAGGATCCTTCACCATCGAAGCCGAGGGACAGAGCGACAGCAACATCCGCCGCATCTTCACCACCGGATTCCAGAGCGAATGGGCACATACCATGGAACGCCAGTTGCTGAACGTATCGCCCAAAGCCCGATTGAAAAGTGTGGACTACGGACGGACACCGAAAGACTACCAGCGCGCCCCGATCCAGATTACGTTCCGCTACGAGATTCCGGAATATGCGCTGAAAGGCAACCAGGGAGAAATGGTTTTCAAACCTTTCGTACTGAATAACCTCTACACGCAAGTCCTCTCCTACCTGCGGATAGATACCAGCCTGGAGAAACGGACCTACGGCTTCAAGGACGGCTGCTCCCGTCTGGTGGAAATGGAAGAAAACCTGAAACTTCCTGCAGGATACGAATGGCAAGGAAAGGAAAAGCAGGACCAGATGGACGGGCCAGGTGCCGGATTCACCGGATACATGGGCCAAAACGGCAACCAGTTGCAGGTGAAAACATCCTTGCGCCTGAAGAAGCGGGTCTACGAAGCATCCGACTGGGAAAGTTTCCGGAATGCGGTGAACACAGCCAAAGGATATGGAGAATATATTGTGGTAAAGAAATAACCACTCATACGAGGATTTAACAAGAAACGAAGCGTAATGAAAACATTATCAATCTACATAGGAATCATAGGAATGCTTTTGCTGGCTGTACTGCCGGCCAGAGCCGCATCGGAAGCAGAATTCCGCAAACTCTCGAAAACGTACACCCTGCGTGCCGACGGCAGTCAGGAGATGCGGGTGCAGAAGGAACTCACCCTGTTCACCCATGCCGCCATGAACGGTCTGTACGGAGAAACATTTATCGTGTATAACCCCGACTTCCAGAAGCTGGAGATTCACGCGTCTTACACCCGCCAGAAAGATGGCACCGTGGTTCAGACACCCGCCAATGCCTTCGTAGAGGTGTTGCCTGCCGCAGCTGCCAACGCACCGGCCTACAACCAGCTGAAAGAAATGGTCGTGGTGCACACCGGACTTGAATTAGGTGCCACCATCGTGCTGGATTACTCCATTATAAGCAAAGCCGGTTACCTGCCGGAACTTGATGTCTGCTGTCCGGTCAAAGAACTTTCTCCCATCAAGGAATTCACCTTCCGCCTGAACGTACCAGCCGGAAAATCGGTACACTATGAACTGCTGAACGCTTCTGCCCAGCCGTCCATTGCCCAGAGAGAAGGAATGAAATCCTTCACCTGGACACTAAAGGAAGTGAAGCCCCGCCCTTACGCCTATCCTTCTGCAAGAGGAAGTATGGGACAAGCACAAGCAGTAGCCAGCGGCATGATGCCCGTCTTCGTGGCCTCAACCTGGTCACGATACGATGAAGCCCTGAAAAGCCTGAAAGCACAGTTCCAGCCTGGCAACCGCTCCGTTATCGAAGCAAAGGTAGCCGAACTGACCCGAGGCATCCAAGGCAATCCGCAGGCTGTCCGTAATGCCATTGCCCGCTACATAACCGAACTGTATCAATTGGGACGTTGCAGCGTATCACTGCAAGATGCCGTCTACCGTCTCCGTCCGGCATCGGAAGTCATCCGTTCGGCTTACGGCACCCAGGCAGAATTAGTGAACCTGGATGTCACCTTGCAGCAGGCAGCCGGACTGGAAGCGGAAGTAGCCGTATTTGCCCTTCGCCCGTCGAAAGCTGAAAACCAAGGTTTGTCTACCATCGTATCGCTGGTAGCCCAGAGCAAGCTGATGCCCGAAAAGGTCGCCCTGACAGGCACCGAAGAAGCCAGCCTGCAACCCTTCCTGACGGTGACCAGTCTGGATGGAAAACCACTGACAATGGAAGCTTACTTAGGAGCCAAGGAAATGCAGCAAACCGACACCCTGAGAGTGGACGAAAAGAAGTTGCAGCAGCCTGCCGAAGGATGGGGAATCGTGACACTGAACGACCCGACACCGGTCCGCACACTCTATGCGTATGCTGCCAATACAACCATTCCCGAGAATATCCTTCTGCCGAGAACTATGAACTGCACGCTGGAGACCATTGTCTGCCTGCCGGAAGGAATGAAAGTGGCTCCCCGCGCTAACAAGGAAATCAGCAATGCCTGCGGAAAAGTAGTGTTCAGCTACCAGCCCACGAAAGAAGGCATGAAAGTGACCCGCAGCCTGCGCATCAGCCGCCAGTTGCAGACCCCGTCGAGCTACAAGGAACTGTATGCCCTCCTGGCAGAATGGAGAGATACCAATAACCATACGCTGGTGGTAAAGAAAGTAGCAGAATAAGCTGAAAAATAACTCACACGAAAAAGGAATCGCCTCTTAAATAGGTCGGTTCCTTTTCTTTTTCCCCGAAGCCGCTACCATACCCAACAACATTTCCGGCCAACTTTTCCGTTTCCTGTTTCCTGCCTGTTTGAATGTTCGCTGAAAATTACTACATTCGCAGTAGAATCAAAATCCAGTGGTTATGAGCAAGCTATATCCGGTAGGAGTGCAGAACTTTGAGAAAGTGATATTGGGTGGTTATGAATACGTCGATAAGACCGCCTTGATTTATCAGTTGTTCAATACAGGAAGTTACTATTTTCTGAGTCGTCCGCGACGCTTCGGAAAAAGCCTGCTATTGTCGACCCTTGAAGCCTATGCACAAGGAAAGAAAGAGCTTTTCAAGGGACTGGCACTGGAGAAGCTGGAGAAGGACTGGACGGTATATCCGGTGCTGCACCTGGATTTGAATACACAGAAATACGATACGCCGGAATCGCTGACCAGCATTTTGAATGATAATCTATGTATTTGGGAAAGTCGATACGGCGCACGGGAAAGTGAGACAAGTCTTTCCCTTCGTTTTCAGGGTATCATCCGCCGTGCCTGCGAGCAGACAGGCCGCCGTGTAGTGATTCTGATAGATGAATATGACAAGCCCATGCTTCAGGCCATCGGCAATGAAGCTTTGCAGAACGAATACCGCAGTACCCTGAAAGCCTTCTACGGAGCATTAAAATCCATGGACGGGTGTATCCGCTTTGCCCTGCTCACGGGAGTGACCAAGTTCGGCAAGGTCAGCGTGTTCAGCGATTTGAACAACCTGATGGACATCTCCATGGACGACCGCTACGTGGAAATCTGCGGCATCAGCGAAAAGGAAATCCATACGTATTTTGAGGAAGACATTCATGCGCTGGCTACAGCTACGGGCCTGACATATGAAGAGACTTGTGCGGAGCTGAAATCCAATTATGACGGTTATCACTTCACGGAAAATGCCGTGGGCATGTACAATCCGTTCAGTCTGCTCAATACATTTGCAAAGAAAAAGTTCGGCAGCTACTGGTTTGAGACAGGCACACCGACCTACCTCGTCGAACTGCTCAAGCTCCACCACTATCCGATAGAAGAACTGGAACATATCGTCACCAGTCAGCCTGTATTGGACAGCATCGATACGGCCTCAACCGACCCGATTCCGGTTATCTACCAGAGCGGCTACCTCACCATCAAGGGTTACAACAAGATGTTCGAGAACTACACGTTGGGATTTCCCAACCGCGAGGTGGAACAGGGCTTTTTCAAGTTTCTGCTACCCAACTACGCATCGGTAAGCGTAAGCAAGTCACCCTACCAGATTCAGTGTTTTGTGGAGGAAGTAATGGCGGGCAAAGTAGATGATTTCTTCGAACGGTTGAAGACCATGTTTGCCGACATTCCATACGAGCTGGCGCGTGACCGCGAAGTGCACTACCAGAACATCCTCTACATCATCTTCAAGCTGATGGGCTTCTACGTGCAGGTGGAATACCGAACCAACCGTGGTCGAATTGACCTGGTGCTCCAGACGCAGGACTATGTGTACATCATGGAATTCAAGTTGAACGGCAGCGCGAACGAAGCTTTGGCTCAGATTCGGGAGAAAGGCTATGCCGCACCTTTTGCCAAGGACAGCCGTACGGTCTACAAGATTGGCGTCAACTTCAGCGATGAGCTTCGGAACATTCAGGAAGTGAAGGTGGAAGTGGAGTCTTGAGAATCGTATCAGTTTATTTCAATGGCATAAGAAACTACAACCGCTTTTACGCCTGCATCCGGGTATTTGCTCTTATAGTGTGCTGTCAGGTCCTTATACAGATAGAAAAGATTTGATGTTACTCCTGCTTCTCTTGATCTCGCAGAATATCCTAAAAACACATCAAACGAAGGATAGCTTGTTTCATTCCCTTCTTCATCCAGGAATGACCATTCCATGAAACCATTTACTTGTCCGTCGGGTGGTAGTATCTGATATACTTCAGGAAATTCTTCCTGAGTTTTATTGGTTCTTTTTATCAGACCAGGACCTAATACATTGGTGTCATCTTTTATTGCGAGCCATTTCGGTCCTTCACTGTTGCCATAATAGAAATAGTGATAGTCCAATGGCAGAATAGAGTTATTCTTCAAATCCTCTTCAATCACCTCTTTGTTATCAGCCTCTACCGCATATCTGTATTTAGGCAGGAATTTGTCTTTATAGAATGCTTCCGGAATAAAGTGTTTCGGTAATCCCTCCGAAGCTTTTTTCTCTTTGGAGATTACCTCAAGCAACTCATGTTCTGTCCAGGCTGGTTGCCCCATGCTATAATCCAGATAACTTGTTTCGCTGATTTTTATTCTATATTCATATCCTTTTTCAAATTCAAATCCGCCGATACCCCCTAAGACATCCCACCCTTCTGCATTTTCTTTTTTTACAGGATATACTTCTTTCAGATAATCACGTCCCTCTGACCATATTACCCCCGGCTTCATTTCCGATGCGACAGTCAGCACATACTCTTTATAATCAGTAATTTTTCTACCCTCTTCGTCCTCCTTATCACAACTGATGAAGGTAAATGTAAACAGAAGCAGTATTCCCAATAAATTCTTTGTTTTCATGTTACTTTGATTTTATGACGTCCAGTCTTTTATTTTCCTTTTTAGCATAGTCTTCGAAAAAATCTATTACCCTCGGATAGAAATTCTCAAAACTGCCATATTTTACCTGTCTTTCTTCGTATTTTCTCAGCAGGCTTACCAGTTCCGGCATCCATCTGAAATTTCGTTGCACCTGCTCCAACAGTTCATTTTTTATTTCTTCCGGCTTGTAGTCTTTGTCCAGCATATAACAGATAACCGCCGCACGGACAAGTGATTCATTTATCACGGTCTTCCAATTGCCATACGCCTGTTTCGCCATACTCCAACGTGAAGAATTAAACAAATCCGTGGCAGCCGGCTCCAGTTCTTTTACATAATCAGGATATTTGTTTTCATCCAGAAAATGATTGATAAAAGAATGATTAAATTCATGAATCAGCGTCGGCAAATATTCTTTGCTATACATGGGCATACCTTCTTTATTCACGTAATACCCCACAATGGCAAAAACCTCCTTCTTGTGTCCTTTTATTTGCCGGTCTGCTCCATAGTTCCCACCTCCATTGCAGAAACCGATTATCACAGAAAAAGTTTCCTGAGGTTCATTTCCATAGAAATCAGCATACCAGTCTATATCAAAATGACTGATGACATTATCCTGATAAGACTTGATGCCCCTTTCATAAAGGTCTTTATGGGCCAGAAAAAATTCATTGAATTTTGTATCTTTATAAAAGCAACTGAGATAAGACAGAAATTCATCCTTATCCACCTTCTTCCATCTTTTCTCTAAAGTAGAAGCATCTTCCTCTATCAATGAAAAAATACCGTTCCGGTTATCCAAATGTACTGCCATTGACATGACGGCATCATAAGCTATACCATACTTATTCCTGAGTTCTTTCATATACTGCACAGCCGGATGGCCAGTACTCTCCTTAAAATAGCTGTCCATATCCTTTATATATTGGCCCGCCATATCCATGTGATATTCCGGGAAACCGGCCATACGCGACAAGATACTCATAAGCTCCACATTTTCATTCACCTGTGGAGTAATATACTGTGCCTTTACAACACAAAGAGATGTGAAGAACAAGGCTAAAAATATCACGTATTTTTTCATATCGTAAACTGTTGGTTATTCATAAAACTTAGCGAAAGTGATATAATAATTCAGGCAGTTACCCTTAGTCAATACACTAAATAAACCAGAAATACATCTACATTTCAGAGTCATTTTTGCTCTATATAATTGGTCTTTTCGAGATAGTATATTGCCTCTCCTTTATCTCCATTCTCCAAATCTGTTAATTCTATCTTGAAAACTTTATATGGTAATGTTGTCGATTTTTTAGGCCTATTTACTGTTATATAGTAGGCTATTCCGTATTCAGTCGCTTCATAATATTCTTTTATTTGCTGCTTCATTAAAACATCGACTTCTTCTCTATCAATCCATACTTTTATGCCTGCCTTATCAATTGCAGGAGCTATATTATCACATTTAGCTGTATCGGCAGATGACATTTGAGCTATATTTGACAAATCTTCTTTATGTTGAGCGTTTTGTATACCTTTATTTGTAAGGAATCTTGTCAGGCTCATAGGACGGACATATATCTGATAAGCTGGCACACCCCCAGGCACTTGAAAAACATGTAATCCGTATGCTTCCATTCGGTTGTATTGTATATTTAAGGTCGTATCTCTGTCTGCTATAAAGTTCCAGCCCCAAAACTCCAGTCTAAGATCTTCATTTTTTGTCCCGTGTTTCATTGTATGAGGATAAGTATCCATATCTATAGCACTTATGTTGCTATATTTTCCCTTTGGTATATCTATTTGATATTTCCCTTTCTCGTCAGTTTTTGTTTCATACAGGACATCAAAATTCGAATTTTGAAACATAACAGAACAATTATCAATAGGATTTCCGTTATAGTCAGAAACTCTGCCTGTTATTGTTACCAAGTCTTTTTGCATTTGTGCATACACATTTGAATTTAAATAAAAAAACAGAGCTAGAATACTTAATAATTTCATACTGTATATTTTAGGGTTTAATAAATTAGTCCTTACATTTAATTTTTCTATCATTTTCTCTATACAACAAATAAGTGCAACTGAATAATATAAAGCATATTGATATTATCCATAAAAATACTACATAATGATTGTAAAGATAGCATATATCTAAAAATGAAGATAAGAAACTATATGATTTTTTGAAAATCATCAACAACTTATTGCATAAATCGAACATTTTAACAGTTCGCTTTACGAGAATGACACCATCAGTAAAGATGAACTTCTTCAGGACATCTACCTTGAGGAAGTAAAAAGCCAACCTAAAAATAGGAATAAAGATTTAGAGATAAATCTTGCTTTTTTACTTGAGTTCAACTTATAAATGCAACTTTTTGGGTGCGGATAATAAGCAATAAAA
>OGPS01000321.1_pt1 | contig 47986 bp, 27 predicted proteins | sample 1552931 | NCBI WGS metagenome assembly OGPS01 (sample SAMEA2580252, study PRJEB22360) | human gut metagenome | biome: human gut; feature: human-associated habitat; material: faeces | place: Denmark | collected 2008/2010 | reverse complement strand
ATGGCGGCGGTGGCCGTAGGTGTGATACCGTTTTTTATGTCAACCTCGCTGCGCGCTCTGATAGATACTTTGGGACATACAGGTATCACAATGAAGATTTATTTGCTGGCGCTGCCGGTAAATGCCTTTTTAAACTACTGTTTTATTTTTGGAAAACTGGGAATGCCGCGTTTGGGCGGGGTTGGCGCCGGTGTGGCGACTGGTATTACCTACTGGCTGGAATTTGCTATTTTTGTCTGGATCGTGCATAAGCTGCCGGCTTTTGAGCATTTCCGGATTTTTAAAGACCGTTTCCATTTAGATATCAAACAGCTGCGTGAAAATCTCAGCATCGGTGTGCCGATTGGTCTGGCAATGTTTATGGAGGCCAGTATTTTTGGTGTAGTTGCACTGTTCATTGCCAAGTTCGGTACAGTCATCATTGCGGCGCATCAGGCAGCGTTGGGCTTTACTTCATTGCTTTATATGGTGCCGCTCAGTTTTTCAATGGCGCTGACGATTTTAGTTGGGGTCGAAGCAGGTGCCAAACGTTTTGAGGAAGCGCAGAAATTCAGTCGTATGGGCATTGCTCTCAATATGGCCATCGCGATTTTTCTGGCGGTGCTGGTTTACACTAACAGACCTTATATAGCCATGCTCTACACTACTGACCCTGTCATTATTGAAAAAGTAGTCGGCTTTTTGTTTTATGCAATCTTTTTTCAGTTGTTTGATGCGACGGCAGCGCCGATCCAGGGAATCCTGCGCGGGTATAAAGATGTTAAAGCAACCTTCTATTCCGGTTTTTTTGCCTATTGGGTGGTTTGTCTGCCCTTGGGCTGTTTCCTGGATTTTGTAATGGAGCATGGTCCTGCCGCATATTGGCAGAGCCTGGATATAGGCTTGTTTTTCTCGGCGGTTTTCTTAACGCTGCGGATGTTCTGGCTGCAGAAAAAGCTGGCACGTGAACAAATATAAAAACCGCAATAAATAAAAACTCCGGCTGTTTAGAAGCCGGAGTTTTGTGTTTAAGTGTACGCCTGTTTTAAAAAAATAAATAGTAAAATAACGCCGTAGAATACTTAGCCCCTTTGGGGCTAAATTTTTTTGCTTAAATAAATCCTGACCTCTTGTGTATTTGCAAAGTATACAAGAGGTATTTTTTTGCATTGCTGACGGCGCAGGCGGGCAGCAGGAGGACAGTGACCACGTGCAGAGCATTGCCCGCTGATGGTTGTTGTATAAGTGCCGGGGAGGGGCAAAACGGAAGTCTATGATAAATATCCGTTTGTATGTCTTGTGGGGGGGTACATACGTGCTATAATAATTATTATTACTCTGAGAAATAAAAACACCGTTTTAAGAAAAGAAAATCAAAAGAAAACCAAAGAATCTATCTGAAAAGCAGTAAAATTTTACCTTAAAAATAATGAGAAAGGCGGAGGTAAACGATGTACGATGCAGATTGTCTGGAAAAAATTGGCGCCAATGTCAAGTTCCTGCGCACGATGCGCAAGCTGCGCCAGCAGGATGTAGCGCAAACGCTGGGCATCAGTCAGACCCATCTGAGCAATATGGAATGCGGCCGCGTCAAGTTCAGCCTGAAACAGCTGCTGCGCCTGGCCAACCTTTTTGACTGCCAGCTGGAATGTTTTTTTGACCCCCGGCAGGCGGCCAACGTAGCAGTCGGCGGGACCGGGCAAGATAAGCGGTATACCCAAAGTGATATGGAGCTGCTGCTGACACTGGTTAAAAAAAGCGGTCAGCCGTAACGCTTCCAGCTTTAGACAAATAAGCGGTACTGTTGTGTAAAAGTTTAGACTGATAGAAAACAAAACGAACAGGAAGACATGACTATGACGGAAATAAAATCAGCCAGTGACGAAGAAATGGCATACTCTGCCAAAGGCAACAGCGATGGTAACAACGGCGGCCTGCCCCAGCAGGGACAGGCACCTCAGGCAGCGCCAAAACCCTATATGACCTTCGCCGCAGGCCAGGTGCAGCAGCCAAGCGGTATTGCAGGTATCAGCTTCGACTTTAACTACGGCGCCCGCGTCACCGTGCCCCAGGGCGAGTACAGGGTTCGGTTTATTGACCGCAAAGACTGTCTTACTGTCTACGACGCACCTGCCAGCGGCGTTTTGGTTGCCAGCAGCAAAAAGTATTTTATCGATTTTCGTATCGAAGTATACGAAAAAGATAAAATGATCTTTGCCCACGACCTGGATCTGCGCAGCCAAAAAGTGCTGTTAAAATTCCCGGTCGGGATATTGGGAGATATTCTGGCCTGGTTCCCCTATGCGGAAGCCTTCCGCCAAAAGCACGGCTGCCAGCTTTACTGCGCCATGGACGAAGAACTGGCAGAGCTGTTTAAACCAGCCTATCCTAAGATACACTTTCTCAAACCGGAAGAACGGCCTGAAGGGCTGTACGCCAGCTACTATATGGGCATCTTCTTTCCCTGCGACGACAGGCTGCACCAGCCATCAGACTTTCGCATTCGCGGCCTGCATCAAAACGCCGCCATGATCCTGGGGCTGGACGAAGGAGGCGAACCGCCTCAGCTTAGCGTCAAGCTTTTGCCCAAAGACAAAACACGTAAAATAGCAGGACCATACGTCTGCATCGCCGCCCAGTCCAGCAGCCAGGCCAAATATTGGAACAACGGCAGCGGCTGGCTGGGCGTCGTCAAACACCTTAAAGCCAAAGGCTACAGGGTGCTGTGCATAGACCGCGAAAATGTCTACGGTATGAACAGTCGCTTTAACATAATCCCCTACGGCGTCGAAGACTTTACCGGCAAGCTGCCACTGTCAGAACGTATCGACCTTTTATACCATGCCGACTTCTTCATCGGCCTGTCCAGCGGTCTTAGCTGGGTAGCCAACGGCGTAGGCATACCTGTCGTACTCATCAGCGGCTTTACCCTGCCGTTTAACGAATTTGCCACACCCTACCGGGTCATAAACTACCACGTCTGCAACGGTTGCTGGAACGATACCCAGGTAGTATTCGACCACAAAGACTTTGAATGGTGCCCACGCCTTAAAGGCACCGACCGCCAGTTTGAATGCAGCCGCTACATAACCACCGAAGCGGTAAACAAAGTTATAGACAAACTGATGGCAGACTACCAGCTGGATCCGCTGGCACCAAAACAGCTGGCTCCAGATAAAGCAGCGTCAGCAGAAGCTGAGTCCATAGCAAGTGCAGCAATAAAAAAAACCACTGCCGCTAAAACAACAGGTAAAGCAAAAAAAGCGCGGATAAGAAAATGAACCTTGCCTCTTGCAGTAAAAAACATAAGGAGAAGTAAAAATGCCAGAAAAATTTAACATAGTACGTCAATGCCGGCATGGACTGATGGTCTTTAACAGGCACGACCAGTTTATCGGCAAAGCGCTGAAGGTCTACGGCGAATATTCAGAAGGTGAATACGATGTTTTTAGCCAGGTAGTAAAACCCGGCGATACAGTTATCGAAGCCGGCGCCAATCTGGGCGCGCATACACTGGGACTGGCGCAGCTGGCAGGGCCGAATGGCAGGGTCTATGCCTTTGAGCCCCAGCGGCTGATGTTCCAGACACTGCTGGGCAATGCGGCGCTCAACAGCCTGACCAATATCTACGGCTTCCAAAAAGCCCTTAGCAACGCACCGGGTAAGCTGCTGGTACCACTGCAGGACTGCGAAAAAGAAGTGAACTGGGGCGGTCTGGCCTTGGGCAGCTGCAGTGAAGGTGAAGAAGTAGAGGTTATCACCATCGATAGTCTTAAGCTGTCGGCCTGCGACTTTATCAAAGTAGACGTAGAAGGCATGGAACTGCCCGTACTACAGGGCGCGGCAGAAAACCTTCGTAAATATCGGCCGATCCTGTATGTAGAAAACGACCGTGCAGAAAAGTCGCAGGAATTGGTGGAATGGATAAAACAGCAGGGCTACGACTTGTACTGGCACAAACCGACCATGTATAACCCCAATAATTATGAAGGCGTGAAGGAAAATATTTTTACGATAAAGCAGCAGACAGAAAAAGGCTGGATCGAAAGCAATTATATCTCGCTAAATATGCTGTGCCTGCCCATAGAAGCTGGCATAGCTATGGAAGGCTTTGAAAAAGTACAGTAAGAGTTTTACTCCAAAATAAAGTTAAGAGAGAAGGAAAGAAGATGAGAAAACATAAAAATTTAAATAAACAGGAGTTAATGATCAGGCAGGACATTCCGTGTGTACATCTGGGGGGGAAGTTTGTGCCTTTGAAATCTAGGGTAAAATCACTGCTGGGGGAAAAACGCAAAAAACGGGCAGAAAAAGTTCTGGCGACAGTAGTTATGGGCATGAACCTTGTCAATGTCACAGCTCCGGTGGCAGCACTGGCCGCGGCTGGGAAAACGGTGCCTGCCCCAGTCCAGCCCCTGCGTAGCGATGCTGCGCCTTTGGATTACGCCGTGCTGCCCCAGCTGGCAGACGTAGTGGACAGGGCCATATTTGCCCGCGCCGAAGCCACTGATTATAGCGGCAATGCCAGCGTAGCCACTATGGTGAAGGGCGATACGCAGACTATAACCTCTGGACAAAACGGTATTGTAAGTGTTATGAGTGGTGACGTAAACGGCGCTGGTCTGCAGACGATATCAAGCGGCGGGACCGGCACAGTCAGTAAAATGGATGGAGGCGGCACGCAGTTTGTCTCTAGCGGCGGCATTGGCACGGTAATTGATATGAACGGTGGCTATCAAACTGTCTACGAAGGTGGCACAGGTAAGGTGGAGACTATGGACGGTCTTCAGTACATCTCCGGCGGTGTTGGCTCAGTAGGAACTATGAATGGTAACGCTGGGCAGTTTATCTACTCTGGCGGCACAGGTATGATAAACGAGCTTAACAGCTACCAGCAATATGTGAACGAAGGTTGTACCGGTATAATCAACATCATGAACACTACCGGTACACAGTGGATCTCGGCCAATGCTGTCGGTACGGTGGTCACATTGAAATCGGGGACGCAGTTGGTTGATGATGGCGGCACCGGTACGATCATTACTCTTGACAACCATGATGGCGCCGGCGGGCAGATCGTTTACTCCAATGCCATCGGTACGATCGTTACTATGCTGGACGGCGAGCAGTATGTATTCAAGGGCGGCAGCGCCACGGTAGTCGATATGAGCGGCGGAACACAGATCGTTAGAGTTAGTGGTAATGGCATGATAGAGACTTTAAACGGTGGTGAGCAGAATATCATGGGGGGAGGCACAGGTCTGGTCAGTACAATGAACAGTGGCAGTCAGGTTATAAGTAGTAGCGGTACTGGTACAGTCGATACTCTGAACGGCGGCACGCAAACTGTTGCCGGCGGTGGCAACGGCACAGTGAGTACTATGCTCGGTGGTACGCAGGTTGTTTCCAGCAGTGGTAAGGGTACGGTAAACGCCTTGAACGGCGGTACGCAAATCGTTTCAGTCGGCGGCACGTCACTGGATACTGTTTTGAACAGCGGCGGAACTGTCTATCTGGGCAGCGGCGGCAATATATCTAATATTACCTATAGCGGCGGTATGCAGATCATCGACAATATCACTTCCGGTTATGATAATATGACGCTTGGCAGCGGCGGCACCAACGTGACCATGGGCATTATAAGCGGAGCACAGATGAGCGGGACGATCATTAACAGCGGCGGCGAGCAGCTTATTCTTAATGGTGGTACAGCCATTGATACAGAGCTTAACGGCGGTATTATGCAGATGAGCAGCGGCGGTATAGTCAGTGGGATGACCATGACAGGCGGTAGTATGGTTTTAGAAAACATTGATGGCGGCAGTTTCAATATCAATGGCACGCTGACGGCAAATAATGCAGTTATCGACATGACTGACAGCAGTGTGACACGCGCGGGAACACCGGCCTATGAAAGCCTGACCATAGATACGCTTAGCGGCAGCGGCACCACCTTTATCCTGGATACCGATCTGGCAGGTGAAGCCAACAGCGATAAAGTTACCATTACCCATGCTGATGTCGGTACTCACTATGTACAGATCAAAGACTTGAGCAAGTTAAACAATATTGAAGTAACAGGGGAACATAAGCAGCTTTTGATAACCGATGCCAGCGGCAAACTGACCTTTGTGGGTAAAGAATTCAATGCCGGAGGACTGTGGGACGTTGAGCCCACACTGTCTAAAGGTGATGCTCTGGGGCTTTCGGCCAACGACTGGTATTTGACAAATATGGTCAAAACAGTCAATAATGATACGAGCGTGCTTTTGGATGCTGCCGATAACAGCTATGCTATGTGGCGCAATACCAACGACAGTCTGCGCAGTCGTTTGGGAGCACTGGCAAGCGGCAGAGAGCAGGCAGACGGCGTTTGGGCGAGGACGCAGGCAGGGCGCTTCAGCGGCTCAGGCTACGAAGGACGCTACAACCTTTATCAGTTGGGATTTGAGAAGCAGTTCAAGGGCGGAAGTATCTATGGCGGCGCTATCGACTACGGCGATGGCAGCGGCAGCTACGCCCCCGGCAGCAGCAAAGATAATCTGAGATCCTTTAGCCTTTATGGCATCTGGACAGCAGGCAGCGGCGCATATACCAATGTTACGGCCCGTGTAGGCAACTTCTCGACCGATTTGGAATCCTACGGCGACTACCCGGATAAAGCCAGCTACAAGCAGCACGCCTACAGTCTTAGTGTGGAATACGGCAAACGCTTTGATTTTGAAGCAGGTTTCTTTGTTGAGCCACAGGCACAATTTACCCTTGGCAGGCTGGCCGGTATCGACTACACCACCGACAGAAGCGTCAATGGCCGTATCGATGGCATGAACAGCGCCATCGGCCGTATCGGCTTCGTCATGGGACAGAAGATAGAAAATGGCAGCGATATCTACCTGAAAGCCGACCTGCTGCACGAATTTGCCGGTGAGCGCGACCTGCAGCTGACCTCGGATGCAGGCGGAACCAATGATATATTGACCAAGCACAACGACTACGGCGATACCTGGTTCGAGCTGGGGCTGGGCGGCAACGTCAGGATCAGCAGGACGGGCAACTTCTATGGCGAAGTGACGCGCGGCTTCGGCGGCGACATCAACAAAAAGTGGAGCGTCAACGCCGGGCTAAGGTTCACGTTCTAAGTGAGCGTCGCTTTGCTGCGAGCAGTAAAATAAATCCGAATAAATATTAAAACACTGCTGTGAACCAAAGTTCACAGCAGTGTTTTAATATGTTTTGTAATTGTTTGGAATTTATTTTTCGTTGACGATCAGCGCCATAGCCAACAGGTCATCCTGACCAATATTTTCGATGCTGTGGCTTTCGCCTTCGGGGCAGAAAACAACTGCGCCTGCAGTCAGCGTGTTTTCAGTGCCGTTGTCATTATATAAGGCCGTACCCTGCAGGATATAAATAGTTTCGCTGGTGCCTTCATGTTTGTGGTAACCGAGTGAACAAACAATTATTACGCGCGCATAAGCGGCTATTTTGCCGCCGTAAACCTTTTCATCGACGATGTGCTCCATAATAGTATTGCCTTTACCGCCGGCCCGGCGTTCAAAAATATCGGTTTTTCTTTCAGTGACGATCATCACAAGCCCCTCTTTCGTTATAAAATACTGCTGTTGAAATAAGATTCGCAGCTGTAAGGAAAATTCCTGCAAAAAATTTCAAAAAAAATCAATTTACCTCTTTACAAATTTAGCATACTAAAGTATAATCAAAAGCGTAGTAAGAAAACAACACCTTAGAGGGGGATGGATGATGAAGAAATTTTTACTTTTGGCTATGACGCTGCTGATGGCTTTGTCTTTGGTTGCAGGCTGCGGCAGTGACAGTCCTAAAAAAATGGTGATAGGTCTTGATGACAATTTTGCGCCGATGGGCTTCCGTAATGAAAAGAACGAGATCGTCGGTTATGATATCGACCTCGCTAAAGAAGCCTGCAAGCGTGCTGGTATGGAAGTAGAATTTAAACCGATCGACTGGGCTTCCAAGGAAGCAGAGATCAAGGGTAAGCGTATCGATGCGATCTGGAACTGCTTTACAGTCAACCCGGAGCGTCAGGAAGCTTATACGCTCTCCAAGCCCTATATGGTAAATGCTCAGCTGGTAGTTGTTCCTAAAGGGTCTGAGATTACTAAAATTGCTGATTTGAAGGGTAAAGTTCTGGCAGTACAGGATGACAGTACCGGTTCTTATATTCTTGACAGAAATAATGAACTGAGGACTTCCCTGAAAGATTACAGAAAATATCCTGACTTTGCTGCTGTTTATATGGATATGGACGCCGGCCGTATCGATGCCATGGTAGTTGACGCTGTTCTGGCTCGTTATTATATGGTCAAACATCCTGATAAATATGTAGCTTTGGAAGAAAATCTGGGCGACGAAGTCGTAGCGGTTGCCTTCCGTAAGGATGATAAAGAATACAGTGAGAAAATCAACAAGGCACTGGATGAAATGAAAAAAGACGGCACCATGAAAAAGATTTCTGAACAATGGATGGGTGTTGACATCACTAAATATTAATAAGCTCCGGGCCGATGGCATGAGCTGTCGGCCCTTTTACTCTACTTATTTTTAATGCAGATACGGAGACTCATAATGGATTATATTATTTCCATCCTGCCTCAGATGTGGCTGGGAACGATCGAAACTTTAAAATTGTTTTTTATTACTATTGTTTTGTCAATACCTTTAGGTATACTGCTGGCTCTGGCGAGGGTTTCGTCACTTGGCAGTCTGCGCAGTGCCGTTGGTGTCTATGTCTGGCTGCTGCGCGGTACGCCGCTGATGCTGCAGCTTTTATTCGTTTATTACGGACTTCCATTTATTCCCGGTATTGGGATCAGGATGGATGATTTTCAGGCGGCTATTTTTGCGTTTGTACTTAATTATGCCGCTTATTTCTGCGAAATTTTCCGCGCCGGTATCCAGGCTATTCCTAAAGGCCAGTATGAAGCGGCCCGTACTTTGGGTATGAATTATGTACAGACCATGCGCCGTATTATTCTGCCGCAGGTTTTTCGCATTATCCTGCCGCCTGTCAGCAATGAGACGATAACTCTGGTTAAAGATACTTCTTTGATTTATGTTTTGGCAATGAATGATCTGCTGCGGACGACACGTAATCTGGTGCAGCGTGATTTCAGTATTACGCCGTTTCTTGTAGCCGGTGTTTTTTATCTGCTGATGACGCTGGTTTTGACCTACGGATTTGACAAACTGGAAAAAAGATTTTCGAAGTACGATTGATGGGAGTAAGCCATGAAAAAAATCGAAGCACGTAATATTCATAAAAGTTTTCAGGAACTGAACGTTTTGCAGGGTATAGATCTTGATGTCGAAGAAGGCGAAGTCATTGCCGTCATCGGTCCCAGCGGCAGCGGTAAAAGTACTTTGCTGCGCTGTTTGAACAAGCTGGAAACTATCAACAGGGGCACGATCATTATTGACGGTGAGCTGCTTGCTGATACCAGCAGCACAGGTGAGGTGGTATATGCACCCGGTGACGAAAGCCGCCGAATTGCCTGTAAAATGGGAATGGTGTTTCAGCAGTTTAACTTGTTTCCGCATATGACAGTGCTGCAGAATTTGATTGAAGCACCGGTGCAGGTGCAGAAGCGCGACCGTGCCCAAGTAATCGAAGAAGCAAAAATACTTTTAGGCAAGGTTGGCTTGTCCGAAAAAGCGGATGTTTATCCGCGGAAGCTCTCCGGCGGTCAGCAGCAGCGTGTAGCTATCGCCCGCGCTTTAGCGATGAAGCCGTCGATCATGCTTTTCGATGAGCCGACATCTTCGCTGGATCCTGAATTGACAGGGGAGGTTCTGCGTACCATGCGTGAACTGGCTGAAGAAAAAATGACGATGGTGGTAGTGACTCATGAAATGGGTTTTGCCCGCGAAGTAGCGACCAAAGTTATTTTTATGGCTGATGGCAGAGTACAGGAACAGGGCAGGCCTGAGGATATTTTTACTAATCCGAAAAATGAACGTCTGCAGGCTTTTTTGCAAACTGTGTTAAAATAAAAACAGCGCCCTGAGGCGCTGTTTTCGTTATCAATGAGGCAGAAGGATGAATGATGAGGGGAGAGCTGCGAAATGAAAAGCAAGAATATCAATCAGCTTGTATTGGCCGGGGTACTGTGTGGTATCGGTATCGTTGTGCCGATGCTGATGCCTAAAATAGTGATCGGGCCGATGTCGTTTACGCTGGCCAGCCATGTGGCTATTTTTATTGCGATGTTCATATCGCCGAAGCTGGCCGCAGTAGTTTGCTTGGGAACGACGCTGGGCTTTTTTATGACGACGCCTGTAATTATTGCTCTGAGGGCTGCCAGCCATATCTGTTTTGCCCTGCTTGGGGCTGTGCTGATCAGAAAAATACCGGAAATCATTGAAAAGCCATTGCCAAGCACTGTGTTTAATGGTGGGCTGGCCTTTGTACATGCTCTGGCTGAGGTTGCCGTCGTTTCACCTTTCTTTCTGGCCGGCAGCATTTTCAAACCGGAACAGCTTGCCGACGGTTATGTTATGAGCGTACTTGTTCTGGTAGGGGTTGGTACATTTTTACATTCGCTGATCGATTATACTGTTTCGATCATGCTGTGGAAGCCTGTACGTGCTGCATTGCCTTCGCTGGCCGAGCTGCGTGAATAACGGCAGTAAAGGTGAATGAGATGAAAAAATAAATAAAAGCACCGGCCGCCATCGGTGCTTTTATTTATTTTAGGAATTGACTAATACGGCAGAAGGTATACAATTAAAAGCAGGTTATAGAGAAAAGGGGCTTTTAAGTGGAAAATCGCGAGTATATAAAAACAGGTTCACAGGTTTACTGGCGAACGCTGTTTATTATTTTTTTAGGAAGTATGGCGGCTTTTGGTGCCGAGTACTGTGTGCAGCCGATTATACCGGTTATTGCTTCCAGCTTTGGGCTCAATGCAGTACAGGGGAGTCTGGCAGTATCTTTAGGATTGGTGGGGATGTCAGCAGCAATGCTGCTGATTGCCGGTTTGGCACCGCGTTTTGACCGTAAACTGGCAACTGCTGTCGGCTTGATAGGCGCTGCAATACTGACTATTATGATAGGCTTCAGCGGCAGTTTTGAAGCTATTCTTGGGATGCGTCTGATACAGGGATTGCTTTTAGCTGCATTTCCTTCGTTGATAATTGCTTACATCAATGAGGAATTTGAGCCGTTTAACGTCGGTACTGTAATTGGGATCTATATCAGCGGAACAACAGTGGGAGGTCTGTTTGGTCGGCTTGTGGTCAGCGCGATTACTGATTTTGTTTCCTGGCGCATGGGGCTGATTGTGATCGGCATTTTATATCTTGCTGTCGGTATTGCTTTTTTTATGCTGCTGCCTAAAACGAAATATCAGCGGCAGCGCCAGTCAGGCGGACTGCAGCTGATAAAAACCTTTCATACCGCTCTGGCAAATAAGAAATTATTATGGATTTACCTGGTTGCATTTTTGATTATGGGTTCTTTTGTTGCTGTTTTTAACTTTATTTCCTATGTCTTACTGGCACCGCCTTATTCATTAAGCCAGACTGTAGTAGGGCTGCTGTTTGTAGTCTATTTGTTTGGAACCTTCAGCTCTACCTATATGGGCAGATTATCAGATCAGCATGGTAACGGGCGCGTACTTATTCTGGGCCTTTTGATAATGCTGACCGGCGGGCTGCTGACTTTACTGCAGCCGCTTGTATTTAAATTTATAGGCCTGGCTATATTTACTTTTGGGATGCTGGGTTCACATTCCGTAGCCTGCGGCTGGGTAGGAAAACTTAATCATGGCGATAAAGCGCAGTCATCGTCGATGTATATGTTTTTCTATTATGCCGGTGCAAGCTCACTGGGGACTTTAGGCGGCGTATTTTTGGAAAGCTATGGCTGGAGCGGTGTTATCGGCATGGTTGCTGCTGCGGTTATTATTTGCCTCCTTGTAGTAGTCAGGCTGGAACTGTCGGTAAGCCAGCATTTATTGTGGCATCACTAATAAAATAGAGAAAGTCAAAAACAGCAGGTGGTAAAGGTTTGCCGCCTGTTGTTTTTTTATGTACAGACAGAAAAGCAGTAAAATTTGAAAATAATTCACTTGACCTGGAGTGCGCTCAAGGTTGTATAGTTATGTCAGGAGCAGTGGAAAGACAACAAAGTAAAGGAGCGGAGTAAAGATGAAAGTAATATTGGTTAACGGCAGCCCCCATGAAAAAGGCTGCACATATACGGCGCTGGCAGAAGTTGCGTCTGCATTGGAACAGGAGGGCATCGAAACAGATATTTTCTGGATCGGTACTAAAGCTATTGCGGGCTGTATTGCCTGTCACGGCTGTGCCAAAACTGGCCGCTGCGTTTTTCATGACAAGGTCAATGAATTTTTGGAGCTGGCACCTGTTTATGACGGCTATATTTTTGGTTCGCCTGTACATTGGGCTGCAGCCGGAGGAGCGATAACTTCTTTTATGGACAGAGTTTTTTATACTGCTGTTTGTTCAGGTCAGAAAACTTTTTACCTGAAGCCGGCGGCTGCGGTGGTATCTGCCCGCCGTGCGGGAACGACGGCAGCCTTTGAACAGCTGAATAAATATTTTATGCTGATGCAGATGCCTGTTGTAGCTTCGCAATATTGGAATATGGTACATGGCGTCAATGCTGAAGAAGTAAAACAGGATTTGGAAGGCTTACAGACGATGCGTACGCTGGGCAGAAATATGGCTTTTTTACTGCGGTGCAAAGAAGCCGGTTTGCAGGCTGGTGTAGCATTACCACAGCAGGAAACGCCAGTTTTTACTAATTTTATTCGCAGCTGAAGCGTTTGTTTAAAGCTTTAGCTGCAGGTAAACAAAAAACTCCCGCATTGCGGGAGTTTTTTGTTAAAAAATAATTCAGCGCTTAGACTGTAATTTAGCAATAAATTTAGCTTTGTCAATAATGAAGCGCTCGTGGGTACCGTTGCCGATCGGTCCATGATCATCGCAGGCGCCTACCTTAAAGGTAAGCTTGCGTCCTTCAACGGCTATCAGTTTGGCTGTAGCAATAATTTTTTTTCCAAGCAGCGTGGCGGCTTCATGAGTGGTATCCATTTTGATGCCGACGCTGCTGGTAGAGGAGTCAAGGCATGGAAGGATCGCGTTGCAGGCGGCCTGCTCCATCAGGGCTATCATGGCCGGAGTAGCAAAAACATCAAGATCGCCGCTGCCCATAACTGCTGCAACATTGGTGGTGTCAACGATTGCTTCGGCTCGTCCTTGAAGACCGGGTCGTAGTTCAACTTTCATTTATTAAACCTGCCTTTCTGGGAATTAATATTTTATATACTGCTTACATATTAACCTGATTTTTAGCATTGTGCAAGTGGGTTTTTATTTAGTATAATAAAGAATATACTGCTGCTGGAAAAGTGGATCGGATCAGGCAACGGTAATTTTAGCGGCTTGAAGCCGCGGCGGGGAGCGAAAGCTATGCTTTTTTATGAAATAATCAACGATCATCCGGCAGAAGACCCGGCTCTGATCTGTCAAGATAAAATGCTGACTTATGGTGAAGTGCGTGAGGAAGTTACTTTATGGGCGGCGCATCTGCAGAGCAGCGGCGTATGTAAAGGCGATAAAGTCGGCCTGTTCAGCAAAAACTGCAATGAATTTGTGATCGCTTATTTGGCGATCATTAAAGCCGGCGGCGTTGTTGTTCCATTTAATTTTCAACTGGCGGCGCCGGAGGTGGCCTATATCGTTCAGGATGCAGGTATGAGCGTAATGGTGACGCGGCAAAAGCTGGAATTAGATGCCGCATTGCAGGAATGTGGCTGTGGCCCGCTCAAGCAGCTGGATTTCGAGGATCTGCGTCAGCCTGTTGACAGGGGTTATGAAGATATAGCTATGGACGATAATGATAATTGTACGATCATTTATACCAGCGGTACGACAGGGCATCCTAAAGGAGCAATGCTGTCACATCGTAATTTGGTTGCCAACGCGAAAGATTTTACGCAGAGGGTGTTGATGTATTCTTCTGATAAGACCTTGTGTGTGCTGCCGATGTATCATTGTTTTGCCTGGACTGTTTCCGTAGCATGTCCTTTATTGCATGGCTGCTGCATAGTTGTACAGGAAAATTATACTTTAGCTGAAGCACTGCGGTTGATCCAAAGGTATGAAATAACACAGTTTGCCGGCGTACCGACGATGATCCAGATGTTTGAAAAGGGTGCCGACAGCGGGCAGCTGGCATCAGTACGCTTTTTTATCAGTGGTGGTGCTTCCTTACCGCAAAAGCTGGCAAAAGATTTTAAGAAAAAATTTGGAAAGCCCGTACAGGAGGGCTATGGCCTGTCAGAGGCTTCGCCGGTCTGTACTGTTAATCCGGCTGAAAAAATCAAGGTCGGATCAATTGGACCGCAGCTGCCGAATGTAAGAGTTGAGATCCGTGATGAGGATGACAGACGGGTTGCCAGCGGCACGGTAGGCGAGCTGTGCGTCCGGGGGGACAATGTGATGTTGGGATATCTGAATCGCCCGGAAGAAACGGCTGCAGCTTTACGCGGCGGCTGGCTGCATACAGGTGATTTGGCATATCAGGATGAAGAAGGTTATATTTTTATCGTTGACAGGCTCAAGGATATGATTATTACAGGCGGGGAAAATGTTTATCCGCGTGAGGTCGAGGAAGCGTTGTATCATCATCCGGCAGTGCAGGAAAACGCTGTAGTAGGTGTGCCGGATAAGCTGCGCGGTCAGGCGGTCTGTGCTTATCTGGTATTGAAGGAGGGCGCGGCGGCGACAAAACCGCAGCTGCGGCGCTTTTTAATGGAGCGTCTTGCCAGTTACAAGGTACCAAAATATTTTTTCTTCTGCGAGCAGCTGCCTAAAAATGGTACAGGTAAGGTTATGAAGACAGCTTTGCGTGAAAATGCTATTGAAGATTTAGTTAATCGTCAGAATTAAGACAGGCGGTGTAAAATGCAAGTAGAATTGCGAAAGAAATATTTAGATTTACTGGATACGCTGCGCAGTTACGGCAGCGTTGCCGTGGCTTTTTCAGGAGGCGTCGACTCTTCGCTGTTATTGTATGCCGCACGCGAGGCTTTGGGTGATAACGTACTGGCGGTGACGGTAAGGACGCCAAGTTATCCGGGACACGAAGCGAGGGACGCGGCACAGCTGCTGCGCGAACTGAAAATACCGCATTTTGAAATCGGTGTCGATCAGCTTGCTGTTCCGGGATTTGCAGAGAATGGTCCGGAACGTTGTTATTATTGTAAACGTGCCTTATTTGAAACCGTTGTGGAGATGGCTGGGATGTATCATTGCAGCTGCGTCGCAGATGGTTCCAATATAGATGACGAAGGTGATTACCGCCCCGGGATGAAAGCGATAGCAGAGCTGGGGATCAAAAGTCCTTTTCGGGAAGTGGGACTTACTAAAGAAGAAGTACGGCTGCTGTCAAGGGAGTTTGAGCTTTTTACCTGGAATAAGCCTTCCTATGCCTGCCTGGCCTCACGTATACCTTATGGTGAAGTTATTACTGCAGAAAAACTGCAGATGATAGAAGCAGCAGAGCAGATTTTGCTGGATCTTGGTTTTGCCGAAATGCGTGTACGCTGTCACGGCAAATTGGCGCGCATTGAAGTTGCTGAGTCCGTTATTGAAAAAATTGCGCAGCCACAGCTGCGCCGGAAGATCGTGGAAGCTTTCAGGAAGGCGGGGTTCCTGTATGTAAGTTTAGATCTGGAAGGGTTCCGCAGCGGCAGTATGAATGATACATTGACAGATAAGTGATTCTGAAAAACACTTCGGCCCCTTACCTCCAGCGGGTAAGGGGCCGTTTCCAAGGGATTACCGCCTTCACAAGACGGGAATATGTATATTAACTGATCATTTTACGATCACTACGGGGCATTCTGCATATTGCGAAATCTTCATGCTCACGCTGCCCATCAGCAGTTCGGCCAGCATGCCCATACCTCTGTTGCCGAGCACGATCATATCAGCTTCAGCAGTTTTGGCATATTCCAAAATCCTCTCAGCCGGGTCGATATCAACGATCAGACGATAGGATGCAGTAGTGCAGCCCAGCTTATCCAAAATACCTTTAGCGATATCAAGCGGAGTCGGATCCGGTTCTTTGGCTGCCATTTCAGCTTCTTCAATAGCATTTTTAGGTTTTCTTGGCGGAACTTTAGTGTAGTCGTAAGGTACAATAACATTGACTACCATAATTTCGCTGCCAAACGGTTTGCCGATGCCGGCTGCAAACTCCAGTGCACGCAGCGCAGTTTCGGAACCATCGAACGGTACAAGAATCTTTTTCATCATGGTAAATCCCTCCTTAAAACATCCGCGCCTATAGATCAGATCGGAAATGTTACAGGCGGTAGTGGTAACACTCCGCAAAAGTCAGGTTAAAATTTAGATGATTTTCAGATGACATCTTGTTTTCTTTTTGTATATACTTACTTCTACAAACGGATCAAAAATCCTGCTGCGTGAGCTGTTGAAACCAGTAAAATTTTTGCGAAAAATATTACAGAAAATGCTGGTTTTCAGGTTTCTTTCTGCAGATAAAAAAGCACTGACGTATTTAATAACGGCAGTGCTTTTTGTTATTTGTTAAGGGGCCGGGAATATTATTTTAAGAGCCCGTTGGTTGTAGTAATAACTTCGGGGGCACGTTCAAAAAGAAATTCGCCGTCGCGGACGGAACAGGCAACGGAAACGCGATTGCAGACTGCTTCAAATTCGCCTTTGGCATTGAGAACGATAAAGTTGGCCGGTTTGCCGGCTTCGATACCGTATTGATCGAGAATATTCAGGGTGCGGGCGCCGTTGACTGTAATCAGGTCGAGGGAGTTGCTGATTTCTTCGATACTCATCATTTGAGCGATGTGTATACCGGCGTCAAGAATATTCATCAGATTACCGTTGCCGACAGGATACCAGGGATCGCTCATGGAATCCTGCGCAAAGCAGACGTTGATGCCGGCTTCGTTCAATTCCTTGACACGCGTCAGGCCGCGGCGTTTGGGGTAGTTGTCAAAACGTCCCTGCAGATGGATGTTTTCGGTAGGGCAGGAAATAAAATTGACTTTGGAAAGCCCCAGTAATTTGAACAGCTTATAAGTATAGGCATTGTTGTAAGAATGCATGGCACAGGTATGGCTGGCAGTGGCTTTTTCGGCGATGCCGCTGCGCAGTGCTTCGGCGGCCAGGACTTCGATAAAGCGGGACTGGTCGTCGTCAGTTTCATCGCAGTGGATATCGACCATTTTGTCGTATTTTACTGCCAGTTCGAAAGCTTTCTGGACGCTTTTAACGCCGTCTTCACGTGTATATTCAAAATGGGGGATGGCTCCGACCAGGTCAGCGCCCATAGTGAGAGCTTCTTCAACTAATTTATCACCGCCCTGATAAGCATACATCCCTTCCTGCGGGAAGGCGATGATCTGCAGGGTGCAGGTATCTTTGACTTCTTCGCGCAGCTCCAGCATGGCCTGCAGGGCTGTAAGCTTGGGATCAGTCACGTCGACATGGGTGCGGATATATTGCACGCCGGTAAGGATCTCCTGTTTCATGGCCTGACGGGCGCGTTCTTTGATTTCTTCTTTGGTCAGCCTGCCTTTAGTTTCAGACCAGCGCTGGATGCCTTCAAATAAAGAACCGGTTTTGTTGGCTGCCGCCGGATTAAGTGCAGTGAAAACGTAATCAAGATGAATGTGGGGATCGACATAAGGCGGTACGGCGAGTTTGCCTTCAAGATCTACGACCTTCTCAGCTGTTACTTTTGCGGCAAGACCGGGGCCTATCTCTTTAAATTTACCATCAGTTATATAAATGTCCTGCAGGCCGTTCTGACCTTTTAATTTGGCGTTGGTGAATAATATGCTTTTCATTATAAAGTCTCCTTTACAAACTTAATGTTGTGGCGGAGGAGCTTCGTAACGAAAACTCTTGTCGCAATCAGTATAGCAAGTCGAAATATAAAAAGCACTGTATGAATGATACAAAAAGAGCAGTATTGACTTGTGCAAAAAATGCACTTGCAGGCTGGAATGTTTTTGGCCTTTTTGTACGTTGTGTACAAGGCTGAAGCGGGGGTATACTGAAAGCACAGTAAAGCTAGCTGCTGCACAAAAATAAACGGCCCGGGGACAGGACGAAAACTCTTAGTCAAGTAAGTTCCTAATTAAATGCGGCACTGCCGCAGGTCCTCACAACTTTCTTTCTTAAAAGAACAAAGCACCAAGGAAAAATGCAGGTAAACAACATTAAAATATGGATATTAAAGGAGCGATGAATCATGATTAGAATGAACGAAATGACCTGGATGGAATTTAAAGCGAAAATCGACGAAGGAGCGATCACTATTCTGCCTATCGGCGCCTGCGAACAGCATGGCCCCCATCTGCCGCTGTGTGTAGATACGGTTCTGGCTAACGGCTTTGCCGAAAGACTGGCGCAGCGTGTTGGCGGTATGGTAGCGCCGGCAATCAACTATGGTTATAAATCTAAACCTCTTTCCGGCGGCGGCCCCCTGTTCCCGGGAACTGTTGATTTGAACGGTGATACTCTTGTCCGTTTGACCTATGATGTTCTGGAAGAGCTTATTAAAGATGGCGTGAAAAAAATCATGGTGCTTAGCTGTCACTTTGAAAATGAAGCTTTTGTCTGCGAAGCAGTCGACCTGATAGCTCAAAAATATGGCGAACAGGCCAAGATTTTGATTGCTAACTGGTGGGACCCGATGCCGGCAGAGATCATCGATAAAGTGTTTGACGAAGTACCGTTCCCGGGCTGGGCTTTTGAGCACGCAGCTGTTACGGAAACCTCTCTGATGATGGCTTTCGCCCCTGAATTGGTGCATGAAGAAAGAATGGTAGATACCCAGGGAGCGACTCCCTGTCCGTATCATATCTATCCTGTGCCTAAAGATGCGGTTCCGCCTACCGGCGTACTTGCTCCGGCGCGTTCTTCTTCAGCTGCCCGCGGACAGCTGATCATTGACAGTGTTTTAGATGAATTGGTAAAAATCTGCGATAAAGAATTTTAATTCCGGTTTAGACAAAGCGGCGGATCTGCCGCTTTGTCTTCCATAAAGGAGAATTATCATGGCTAATACAAGTACCAGGGGTATTTTACTGACGATGCTGTCGGCTGTTACCTTCGGGTTTGCCTTTACTCTAGGGCCGATGACCTATGGCGAGGCTGGCAGCAATCCGGTGACCCTGACCTTTTTGCGTAATTTTTTGAGCTTACCGGTGCTTTTGGCGATTCTTTGGTATCAGGGCATATCTTTACAGGTCAGCGCCAAAGAATTGTGGAGCCTGACTATTTTAGGCGGTATCGGTAATGCTGTGACTACGCTGATGTTGTTTATTGCCTTTTCATTGATCGACGTAGGCGTAGCAACAACGATCCACTTTATTTATCCTGTTTTTGTGACTATCGGCTGCGTACTTTTTTATAAAGAACGGCTGGGACTGCAGAAATTTATTGCTCTGCTGATCGCTACTGCCGGGATTGCCTGCTTTTTTCTGGGTGTGGATATGAGCGCTGGTTTCAGCGGCGGGACTTTTCTGGGGCTGTTTTTAGCGGTCGCTTCCGGCGTTACGTATGCTTTTTATATCATTTATATGGATAAAAGCGGTTTGAAAAATCAGCCTGTTTTTAAAATTTCTTTTTATGTAGCACTGATGTCTTCGATCGCTATGGGGATCTTTGGCATAGGAACAGGTGAATTGACTTTGACGACTCTGACGCCGCAGGCCTGGTTTATTTCCACTGTGTTTGCATTGCTGTGTACGGTGGTAGCCCTCTCGCTGCTGCAGATAGGCATCAAGCATGTCGGTGCTTCTACTGCCGCTATTTTGACTACCTTCGAGCCTATTACCAGCATTATCTGCGGCGTACTGCTTTTGGGAGAAACAGTGACTACGATCAAGATCGTTGCCTGTGCCCTGATTATGACGGGCGTAGTTACACTGTCACTGGCAAAACAAAAAAAGCCTCCGGAAGAGGCAGTTACCGTTCCGGAAGGCTGATAAATTTGAGTAAACCTACAAATCCTCCTGTAAATAAAAATTTTGGTTTGGCTGTCTTGCAGTAAATCAACTTGGCGTTGATCAAGGCAGCATTGGTTTAAAGCTGAACTCGTTGAAAAACGGTTCAGCTTTTTTTTGCATAAATAGCTTTGTACGATCTGAAAACACAAAACTTGATTAGGGGGGGACATGTGCTATGATGGTAAAAAGAATAAATTAAAAGTAGAAGGATAGAAAAATTGTTAAGAGTTGTAGTTATCTGCTTGCAGGCAATAGCCTTTGCCGTGGATGGTGATGATGCGCACCTGCTGGTCCTGTTTAAGGTTCAGCTTACGACGCAGCTTGCTTAGATGCATTTGCAGGCCGCGGCTGGTGTGACGCAGTTCACTGGTACTCCATAGCTTGTTGTACATTTCTTCAGTGCTGACTGTTTGGTTGACGTTTTGGGCCAGCAGCAGGAGGAGGTTATATTCGCTGGGAGTAAGGTGTACGATCTCGTTATTGAGCATGACACGGTTACTTTTAGTGTAGATTTTGATGTTGCCTACGTCGATGGTGTTGTGCAGCTCGTTTAAAGGCGGACGGTAGCAGTTTTTGAGCACAGAAAGAAGTCTGTAATAAAATTCTTTACTGCCACAGGGCAGTCTAATAAAGGTGACGGCACCATTTTGATAGGCAGAAACGGCAACAGTTTCGCAAGTCATGGCCGAGACGGCAAAAAGCGGCACGGCTTTGCTTAAAGGCTCAAATTGCCTTATTTCTGCTGCGTCAGAAGTGGTTACTTCTACTATCAGCGCTGCAGGCTGGAGAAGCTGAAGCTGTTGCCGGGCTTCATTGCAGCTTTCGATAAAAACAGATTCGATGTCAAAAAGTCTGCTGTAAGCCAATAAACCATGAAATAATGCTTTATTTTTTTGATTGCAAAAAACAAGAGTTTTGAGCATGATGGCAACATATCCTTTCTACTGAAGGTTATATTATAACAGATAAATAAAACACTAAACTTCATATAGAAATAATATCATTTACAATATGCAGAACACAAGTGCTAATTTGCAAATCCATATGTAAACAAAATATTTACAAAAAAGAAAAATATTTTTATTATAATGATAAGCAAGAAATAAACTGTTTGGTGGGGTTATAAACTTAGTAAAATTAAATGGGGAGCGGTGATCATGAACGGGAAATATTTATCGCAGGCAGTAAAAATACTGGTTTTAGTAAGTTTGGCAGGCGTGTCGGTTACTGCGGAAGCAAATCCGCCCAGCAGACCGCCCAGCGGCTATAATGATGCTGGCGTGCAGCTGAACCGCACCAGAGAGTATATTGAAAGAGAACAGATCGCCAGAAGAATACAGGAAGAACGCAACAAACAGCAGAGCGAGGTTGAGGCAGAAAAAGGCAGTGAGCAGGGTGAAGCAAGCGGAAGCTTGCTGTTCCTTCTGCAAAAGGTAGTTATTGACGATTCACAGGTGCTGAGTCAGGCTGAAATAGCGTCAGTGACAGACAAATATGTGGGACACGAGGTTTCACTGCAAAAGCTGAATACGCTGGTTAGTGAATTAAACAAGTTATACGAGGATAAGGGCTACCTGACATGCAGAGCAGTTTTACCGCCGCAGACGATCAAAGAAGGGATCGTCCACATCAATCTGGTAGAGGGGCGTACCGGCCAGCTGATCATGGATGGCAATAAATCTACTAACAGCAGGTATATTCAAAACCGGCTGCATTTGCACAAAGACAGGATAGACAATGTACACGAGCTTAACAAAGACCTGCTGCGCTTTAACAGCACCAACGATGTGCAGCTGCGCATTTTTATGCAGGCAGGAGAGGAAGCTGGTACTACTGATTATGTTATAACTGCCTATGAGCCCAGGCAACACAATTTTACAGTTTATACAGATAATGCCGGCAGTGACAGCAGCGGTTTGTGGCGTGCAGGGATGTTTTATACTAATAAAAGCCTGACAGGTAACAGGGATACGCTGATGGTGAGCGGGATCTTTTCGGAGGGCACAAAATCGGGCAGCTTTGCCTATAATACTCCAGTAGGGCGCAGCGGGACCAAATTAGGGGTACAGTACAGTGCCAACAGTGTGCATATTATCGACGGTGACCTGGAGCCGATGAACGTACGCGGCAATTCTAATTCGTACGGCGTGTCGCTGACGCAGCCACTGATAGTAACAGAGCATTTAAAAAGCGATGTGGCACTGGAATACAGTCGTCAAAGCTCGAAAACGGATTTTTTAGGTATCCATTGGGTTGATGATACCATAAGCGGCTATACCGCATCGTTTAGTATGATGAATTACGGCAAAAGCTCGGTGATTTTTCAAAAACATGGTTATAGGATAGGTGATTGGGAAAACATCGACGGGCAGAACAAGGATTTTGGCAAATACCAGTTCAATGGACTGTACCAAAAGGTTTACAGCGGTGGGCAGATGCTGACGGGACGGCTGGACGGACAGTGGAGCAGTACCAGTTATCTGCCGTCTGCCGAGCAGTTTTATATCGGAGGAGCCTACAGTGTACGCGGCTATAAGGAAAGTTTGTTGGGCGGTGACCACGGTGTGGCGGTGAGCCTGGAATATTCGGTGCCGATAGCTAAAGCGGTATCGGCCTTTACCTTTATTGATTACGGCAGCGTTTTTGGTGACAGTGCTTTTGAAGATCATATACTGATGAGTACGGGTATTGGCGTTAAGGCGACGCTGGCACAGAATTTTTACAGCAGTTTGACGTTGGGCGTACCATTACGCCGGGAGCTGAACGGCAGCGAGGCTGGTAAAACACGTCTGCATTTTATGTTTAACGGGCAGTTTTAGAAGGGGGCAAGACCATGAGCACACAAAGAAGGATCAGGCGCAGCAATGAGAAATTGAAAACAAAACAGGTAGAGACCGCAGTTGAAAAGCGCCCTAAGCTGGCGCAGCGGATCATTTCTGCCGTTACTGCCATGGGTATTTTTGCTAATCCTCTTGTGGCATCGGCACAGATAATTTCCGGTGCTGAGTTTACAAATGTTACGACTAATGGCAGTGTTATCGACATAGAGACAAAAAAAATCATCGACAGAACCGGCGTCAATGTTTTTCAGCAATTTGGCTTGAATGCCAATCAGATCGCCAACATGTATTTTGGTAGTAAAGACAGCAATAACCAGGCCGATAATCTGGTCAATTTTGTTAACAGCCACATCGACATCAACGGTACGGTGAACGCTGTCAAAAACAATAAGATCGGCGGCAATTTGTACTTTTTGAGTAAGGACGGCATGGCTGTAGGCAGCAGCGGCGTTATCAATACTGGCGCACTGCATGTGATGACGCCGACGGCGGCGCAGATGACGGCTATGCAGAACGTGTTGTCGGCAGGCAGCAACGATGCGCAGAAAGCGCAGCTGGAGCTGCTGCGCAATTCACCGGCACAGATACCGCTGAACCCCAGCGGCACGATAACTGTTTTGGGTAAGATCAATGCTACGAATAAGATCGACCTGCGGGCGGCGAATATCCTGGTAGGCATTGATGGCAATAAGAATATCAATAAGGCGGCAGCCCTGAATACCGGCGTGGTAGATTTTACTGATCTGGTAAATATAAAGGGCAGCAGCGGCGCTGTGCAATCGGGTCTGACGGGCGCTTTGACGGCGACTATGGACACCGGCAGCGGCGATATTATTTTGAAAGCGTCTGCCGATGCCGGTACTAAAAGCATTGCCGACGGTGCCCCCGGCTTTATCAAGGATAAGCTGGACGGGCTGGCTGACGAGGTCACCTACAGGGAGATAACTGCCTCGGTGCAGAACTATGGCACGATAGCGGCAGCCGGAGGCGTGGATATTTCGGCTACGGCGCAGAATGTTAAACGTACCGAGACTGGTGCAGAAGAAGCAGGAAGCCTGGCGCAGGTAACGGCAACAGTTGATTTGGCGGCAGGCAGCGTGAGCGGCGTTAAAGACGTTACGGTGCAGGCGGTAGCTAAAAATGAATATGTTGACGAAGACGGGCTGGTGCATAAAGCAGCAGTACTGGGGCTTGGCGCAGCGACACCCATTACAGGTGACGTTGCTTTTGCGGTGCTGGAAACAGAGGCTGCTGTCAATATCGGGCAGGAAGCGGCTGTAAGCAGCAGTGGCGGTGATGTGGCCATTACTGCGGAAAGCACTACTTTAGCGGCGACGCAGGCATCGGCTACCGGTTATAAGTTTGCCAGCAAGGGCGGGCAAAAAGGCACCTATGTGCCGGCCGGGGCAGTTACATATACCGAAGCGTCCAATAAGGCCGTAGTTAATGTGGATGGCAAGGTAAATGCACAGGGTGATGTGGAAGTTAAGGCTAAGGCTGACCTGAAAATAGATGCGACAGATAACCTGGCGGTGAAGGGCGAAAATGCCAACCAGATCGTTGTCGGAGTTTTGGTCACTAACGGTGATAACACGGCGCAGGTAAATATCAATAAAAATCAGACAGCCGGCTACGAAAAGGCTCTGACGGCTGGCGGTGATATCGTGATTGGGGCCGAAGCTTTAAATGACCTTAATTCTGAATTGAATGTTGCTGGTGCAGATGCTTCGGCACTGGTAACAGCCGTAAATGTGACCACCTATAACAGCAGGGCCGGGGTCAATGTAGACCGTTCACTGGAGGCGGGTAATGACCTTAGCGTCAGCGCGGATAACACCTTTACCAAAAATACTGTCATCAGCAGCAATAAGATAGGCTCGGGCAAATACATGGCGAAGGCCATGGAGACCTTGAACAAGGTGGGTGCTACCGATGCCCTGAAAGCTGTGGGCGGTAAGGTGAAGGATGCCCTTTTTAAGAGCGATGGCGAGGGCGGCGCAGACGGTATGACCTATGAAGGCATCAAGCTGGCCGATTTTTTGAAGGCAGGCGCGACGGTGGCCGTGGTCAACGAAAATAATACTGCTGCGGTCAATATCGGTTCTGAAGCCGGCTTGACGGCTCAGGAAGGCCAGTTGACCCTGGATGCCAGGATGCAGATGGACGATATCCATATGGTGGCCAGCGGCGCCAGCAATTCCTATACTAAGGAGCATGGCGGCGGGCTTGTAGGCAATGCGACAGTAATGGTGACTAACCTTGAGGATACGGCTACTGTGACCGTTGCTGACCGTAGCGAAACCAATGCGCAGCCGGCGGCCCTTACAGGTAAAAAAGGTGTGGCTGTCAATAGCCGCGTGCTGGTTGATTATAACCGGGTGCAGAAGATGGTTGATGATGTCAAGCGTGCGGCAGCTGATATCAAAGCTGGTTTCAGCGGGCTGGGAGGCAGCATCAGCAGCGACTGGGAAGCTTTGCTGAAGGCTGTAACAGATAAGGCCGACGCTTTGGAAGCGGCTTTAGGAACTTTTACTGCTGATGAGACGCTGCTTACCAGCGACGATGGGATACTGAAGGCGACCAATCCTTTCAGCGCAGCTACGGAACTGCTTAGTGCGCTGGATACATTGAATGAACAGATCGCTGCGGCAGAGAAGGATCCGGCGCAGCAGACGACGGCAGCCAAGCTGAAACAGGCAGTTTCGGGCTTGTCTGATATCGTGGTCAATTCCATAGCTTTTGCCGATCCTAACAGCTATGCTAATTTTGCAGCTGTATCTAACGCTAAAGGCGACGATGGCGGCGGCAGCGGCACGGGTACTGCGGCAACTATTGCCGGTACTGTGATGATAACCAATGTGGACCATGGCAGCAAGGTGCTGCTGGGTAATAATGTACAAATAAATTCTGAAGGTACAGTTGATGTTGGGGCTGAGAATCTGATGAAGGATGTTAGCCTGGCAGGAGTAACTGCGGCTATTTTTAATAACGCCGGCGGCAACAGCTCAGTAGGTGCAACGGTTAATATAGCTGATTTTGATACCAATACGGTGGTGGCTGTGGGTGAAGGCTCGCATATCACCGGCGGCGAGATCAATATCGCAGGCACAAACACTATCGACCATGTGGCCGTAGCAGCAAGCGCAGGTAAAGGAGCCTCTGGTGAGGCAGGCGCTTCGGGCGTTACTTTGAACGGTATGGTGTCGGTGATAAGCGGCGACAGCAAGGTGCTGACGATAGTTGACGATGAGGCTTCGCTGACGGCACAGAAAAACGGTTCCGGTGCTGCTGAGACCAGTGGTAAGGTAACAGTTAAGGGTTTGAACGATACAAGTCTGGTGAATGTGGCAGGCGGACTTTCGATGACCCATTCTAACGGTGCTGTTGGTATTGGCGTGGCCGTGAATGATTTTGCGGTACATAATATTGCCGGTATCGGCGATGTCAAGGGCTTCAGCGATGAGGTTTTTGGCGCTGATAATGATGAAGTGAGCGGTGATGAAGGTTATACAACTGCTTATACGGCTACCGGTGCTGTTAAAAAAGCGGCTTCGGTGCAGGCTTATGGTCTGGACGTAGCTGCTGTTACTGACGGCACGATCAATACTGTCAGTGCGGCGGGCAGCGTTTCCAGCAACGACAGCTCAGGCAAAGAAGGTTTTTTTGACAAGCTGGGTAATAAAATGAACAGTCTTACTGATAAGGTACTGGGTGAAAATGGCCTGGTAGGTAAGGCCGGTTCGATCTTTGCCGATAAGGTGAACGGCGATGGCAGCTCATCTTCGGCTGTCGACGATGCTTTTAATGTAAATGGTACGGGGCAGGGCGGCGGCCAGCTGAATATCAACCGTGATAATCAGGGCGGCAGCCAGGGATTTATGCCGGAATTCAGCATTTCTGGTTCTGGCAGCGTGTCAGTAAACAGCCTTAGCAACGAGACTAAGGCTGTTGTAGATAATGCCGTTATCAGCCTGAATGATGGCGATATGAGCGTTACTGCCCGGGACAATGCTTTTGTTGGGGCCTACAGCGGTGCAGCGGCCCTGGTTTGGAAGTCCAGCGGCGAAAATGGTGCCAAAGGAAAGAGTGCGGCTCTGGCCGGTGCGGCAGCTGTTAACGATATCGACAATACTATCAGCGCCATCGTTGCCAACAGTACGATTAACGACGCGGGCAAGCTTGATGTTTTAGGCTTGAGCGGCGGCACTACTATTGCGGCTGGTTTGGGACTGGAAATATCTAAAAATGAGGGCGGCAGCGGTACCGGCGGAGCGGCAGTTTCTGTCAATCTGATCGACCATACCGTCAATGCCCTGATGGAGGACAATACTGTTACTAAGGCGCAGTCAATTGATGTGACAGGCTACCAAAGTGATGTGCAGGTGACAGGCGGGCTGCAAGTGGCGGCGGGCAATCAGGGTACGGCCGTAGGTGCTTCCGTTGCTGTGGCTTCTTTAAACAATACTCTCAATGTCGGGATCAAGGGAACAGGTAAAAACGGTCTGGCCTATGCTGATGTGGGCAATGTTGAAGTGCATGCTTTAAGTGCGTTGACAGCAGTTACAGCGGCTGTTTCGGCCGGTGCTACCAAAACCAGCAAAAGCGACGGTACCAGCGTTAATATTCAGGGGGCCGGTGTTTATAACAGCGTCAATAATACTGCTAATGCATATATTGATGGGGCCAATATCGTAACAACAGCTGCTGGCTCGGTGCGAGTGCGGGCGATGGATACAAATAAACAGGATGCGGCTGTTTATCAGGAGCTGCTGACACGGGGGGCCAGTGATAAAGCGGCAGAACTTGCCAGAACCAGCTCCATTATCGATACAAAGGGTAATTCCTATTATGACGGGCTGGATACGGCCATGACTGATGACGGCAGCGGCGATGGTACGCTTGACCTTGATACGATAGGTAAAAACGGCAGTACTATCGTTACTGCGGCGGCCGGTGTGGCCGTTACTAACGGCGATGCGGCAGTAGGAGCGTCGGTAGCTATCAGCGATATCGATAATAAGTTCACTGCTAAAATAACTGATTCAGAGATCACTGCTGCCGATGTTGAGGCGCAGGCCAATTCGGATACCTTACTGGTAGGCGTAGCTGGCGGTGTAGGTGTAGGCAATAAGATTGGCGGCGTAGGCAGCGCCTCCTGGCAGGATATTGATAATACAGCTGCGGCAACGATCAGCGGCTCAACGATCAAGGCGCAGTCGGTAAGCGGCAGGGCTGTGAATACAGCGAAGATGATAAATGTAGCCGGGCAGATAGCCGGAGGCAAGAGTGCTTTGGGCGCGGGGCTGGGCTACAGTGGCCTGAGTAATGTGACAGGTGCTTATTTGCACGACAATCTTATTGATAAAAGAATCATTGATACTGATGGTGTAATAGTAAATGCCAATGCTGCCAACGGTAATAAAATGTATACGATCGGTGCCAGCGTCGCTGCGGCAACAGAGAATGCGGCAATAACTGGCACTGTGGTTTTAACACGTGCTGATGGCAAGACAGATGCCCTGATCAGTGATTCGGAAATAACCAATGCTAAGGAAGTAGTATCAGCAGCTGCTGATACTACTTATACTTATACGGTAATGGGCAATGTAGCAGCCGGAGCGAAAGCAGGCGTTGGTGCAGGTGTTGCTTATACTGATATTGGCGGTTCCAGCGGCGATGCAGCTAAGGCCGGTCAGGTGACCAATGCAGGTATCAAGGGAACGCAGATCGAGTCTGCGGCTGCCGGTGCGGCAGTTAGTGTCAGCGCAGTTGATTCTTCTAAAATTTTGAACGTGGCTGTGGGCGTAGGCGGCGCAGGTAAGGTCGCCGTACAGGGCGCTGCTTCGACGGCACTCGTCAACAAGCAGACGCAGGCCGTACTTGAAGCGACGGACATCGATAAAGACGATGACAATGCAGCCAGGGCTGATGTTACTGTAAAAGCTCAATCTGACAGCAAGATATTCAATACTGCTGTTGTGGCTGCCGGTGCAGGTACAGCAGCAGGAGGGGCAGGCGTTGCCGTAAACAGGATCGTGCAGCAGACCGGCGCAGAGGTGCAGGGCGGCACAATGAATCTGCTGGAACTGGATATACGCGCTGTAGCTGCTCCGAAGATCGAAACGATAGGCGTAGGCGGGGCAGTTGGCGGTAATGTAGGCGTCAGCGGTTCGGTCGCTGTCAATATGATAGCAAACGATGTTACGGCCCATATCGGTTCGGGTGCTGTAATAGCAGCTAACGGCAGTGTAGGGGTAGTTGCGCAAAGCGATGAACAGATCTCCAACTATGCGGGAACGCTTAGCGGCGGTGGTACTGCCGCTGTGGGTGTATCTACCAGTGTCAACCAGATTTCGGGCACTACCGGGGCCTTTATTGGCGACGAAGGTGAAAGCACTGTTAAAACCAGTGTTACGGCCAAGGGCAATGGCAGCGGCATAAAAACTGACAGCACAGTGAAAGACGATCAGATTCATGATACGCTGATCGACAAAGATACTATTGCAATGGGCTCGCAGATTGAGCGTACTGCTGCTGTACAAAATGGCATCGTAGTTGATGCTTCTTCGACCCGCGACCTTAAATCCTTCCTTGTTAACGCTTCTGGCGGCATGTATGCCGGTGTGGCAGCCACAGTCAATGTCAATCTTATTGAAGGCGCTACTGATGCGAAAATCAGCAATGCCATACTGAACGGCGGCATTGCCGGCAGCGGCAGCAGGGCAGATGTCAGTGTTCGTGCCGGTGATTACACTAACAGTGCCGGCTTTGTAGGTTCCCTGGGCATCGGTGTCGAAGGCGCAGGTATAGGAGCCGGATCGGATACCAATACGGTGAGCCGCGACGTTACAGCGCAGGTTGCTGACAGTGATATCAAGGCGCAGGCTTTGAAGGTGGCGGCAGAAGGTAAGCAGGGCATATCGTCGTTTACGGTGGGCATGGGCGCAGCCGGCGTGGGTGCCGGTGTAGCCGGTGTTGTGACTGTCAGTAAAATGGACAACATAACTAAAGCCGTTTTAACGGGTGCTACAGCTGATGTCACGACGCTCGACGTCGAGGCTAACCATCTGGCACGCACTAATGCAGGCAATATTTCGACCGGCGGTGCAGGTGTAGGCGCCGGGATCGGCTTATCCGTAGGTGTTCTGCAGGATGATTCGGTCACAGAAGCCGAGGTCAGCGGCAGTACTGTTAACAGCAGCGGCAACCAAAGTATTACGGCGACCAATAAAACAGTTGCCAATCCTGCCATTGCGGCAACAGGTGTGGCCGGAGCCGGAGCAGGAGTAGCTGGGGCGGTATCTGTAAATAATATCAACAGCAAGGTCAAAACCAATATTACCAATGCAGCTTTGACGGCGGCCAATGGCTCCATTGCTGTGGCAGCAAAAAACACTGTTGCTATAGATGCTTATACGGGCGGTATCGCCGCAGGTGCAGTCGGTGTGGGTGCCAGCGTCACCGTTAATACGATCGACAGCACTGTGCAGAGTAATGTGACGAATAGTAACCTGACAGCGCAAAAGGATATCACTGTAACGGCAGAAGAATTCCGCGACATCAGCCAGCTGGCTACTAATGCAGCAGCAGGTGGAGCAGCGGTGGGCGGCAATATACTTATCACCAATGTAGGTAAGGCTTTAAATGATGCCGATGAAAACGAACAAGCGGCCCGTGAACAGATCGAAGCAGCTAATGCTGCTTACGGAGATACGGATATGCTGAGCTTTGCCCGCGATCTGGGCGCCTTGGAAAAAGGCTCGATCGAGGCTGATGCCAATACGGTAAGTGTAGGCGCGGGCTTCGGCGGCGGCAGGGATTCGCAGATCTCGGTGAATATCAAAGACGGCAGCATGACGGCGCAGGGCAATCTTGCGGCTACAGCTAAGGAAACCGGTGATATAACCATGACCGGAGGCAGCGGCGCAGTGGGTTCTGCAGCAGTCAATGCCGGCGTAGGTATACTGAACGTACACCGCAATCTGGCGGTGAAGATCGAGGACGCTATGCTCACCGGTGCAGAAATCAAAGTGGGCAGCGATATCAACGGTGCGACACAATTGAATATGTATCAGGGCAGCGGCGGCATATTGGGCGTCAATGCGGCTTACGGACGCGTCAGCACGGAAGGCGGCAGCGATGTTAAGATCAGCGGCAGTAGTTTAACTGCGACTAAAAATGACGTAGCTGTGACAGCTAATGACAGCAGTAGTACTTCGATCGAAGCTGTTGGTATCTCGGGCGGCGCAGTCGCCTTAGGGGTAATCGTGGCGCAGGCTGAAAATACCAGCAATATCGGTATTACAGTGGATAAAAGCAGTTTGAAGGCTGAGAAAAACGTCGATATTAGTGCCGAACGCAAAGCCAGAGATGCAAATGGTAAGGAAAAAGATTATTCCCTGTCGGTAAATGCGATAGCCGGCAGCGGCGGACTGGTATTTGCCGGGGCTGGTGTCAGTGCCCAGGCTACTGAGAATGATACGGTCAAGATAGACGTGACCAGCCAAAACAGTCTGACAGCAGGCAAAAATATCAACATTACAGCACTCAACGCGCCTGCCGTTAAAGCGGTTACTGGTGCGATCAGCGGCAGTATGCTGGCTTCTGCAGCTGTAACTGTGGCACAGGCTAACATTGGGACCAGTTCCAAAGGTTTGCAGACCAGTGTAACTATTGGTGATAATAATATTTTGACAGCGGGCAGTGAAGCTGAACCCGGGGCGATTAACGTCAAGGCTGAAGCTAATGCCAGGCAGTATGTTGATATGCAGGCGCTGAGTATCAGTGCCTCGCCATTCCCTGGCGGAGCGGCCCAGATCAACAGTGGCGGCAGCTCTATTTACAGCAAAGTGTCTGTGAATGCTGGCAACAATATCTACCGGGGATACGCGTTAGGTGACGATAATTATGAAGCTGCCGATCTGCGGCTGGAGGCCAATAACAGCGTGGTGCAACAGGTAAAGGCCAGCGGCATCAGTGTTGGTACAGCATTCGCTACGGGGACTAACCTTGCCGCTACTCTGGTTGATTTAACGACTGAGGCCATAGCAGCAGGGAGCAAGTCCGGTAGCCATATAAATGATTTGGCAGTAAGTGCGAAAAGTTATGCCGATATTAACAGCGAGGCCAACGGTTATGGCGGTGCGCTGGTTGATATCAGTCCTTATGCCGCTAAGGTGGAAAATGAGTATCGTGCCGATACAGATGCCAGAGTAAGCGGTAACTGGGATACTGATGGTGCCGTTACTGTGAGCGCGCTCAATGGCAGTACTGTTGAGCTGCATTCCGATGCTGTGCGTGCTGCTGTGATAGGCGGCAGCGGCGTCTGGCTGAAAAACGCTATCAGTAATGATGCCAATACAACTGTCAGCAGTGCGACGATCAGCAGTGATGGTACGCAGACTTATACGGCTCAAAATAATGTTGATTATACTGGAAAAATAGATGCCAGTGGCTACGGTGGTCTGAATATCAATGCGTCAAATCTCGAAGATGATTTTGTTTTCAATGCGGGAGTAAATATAGACGAAAGTACTTTGACAGGTACCGGTGCCAAGGGGTCAATTACTGCGCAGGCTTTGACACAGGGGACCATCGACAGCACCAACAGTTTAAAATCAGCAGGGGTAATTCCTGTATCTCTGGCATTCAGCAAACATGATATAGCTTATAATAACGATATCACGGTCAATGGTTCCATATTGAAAACGGCGAAAAAGGACCAGGATATTACATTAGCGGCCAGCGATGATACTGAAGTCAGGCTGGAGACTATCGCCGATACACAGGGTGGAGCGATCGGAGCTGCCTCTGCCAAGGCTGAAAACAGTCTGCAGCGCAGCAATAAGCTGAAAGTCGCCGGTAATTCTTATCTGGAAAGTACTAATGATGTTAACCTGTATGCAGGTTCTAACAGCGGCGGTATCAATTCTTCGCTGGATCTGGAAGTTTTGGCAGATGCTTATAATAAAACGGCATTGCCGGTTTATACTGATCCCAGCGTTAAAAACACAATGGTCCAAAGTAACCAGGTTATGATTGCCGGCGGCAGCACTGTCGGCAGCGTACGTCATGTGAATGTCAAGGCTGGCAAAGGTAAGACTACAGTCACTGAGTCTGCCCGTGAATATAACATTTATACAGGAACAGGCGGTAGTGGTTCCGTAGCTTCCACTGCGCTTGGAGAGAATATCAAAAGCGAAACTGCTGACAATTATGCTGATATCAGCGGTGTTGTTAAATCTGGTATCCATAATAAGCTGCAAGTCGATATCGGCGGCGCTACGAAGACGACTGCTCCGACATATGACGAGAATGGTAATCTGCTTACTTCTGGTGGTGTCAGCTACGAAGGTATCACGATCACGATCGGTGAAGGTTCAGACTGGTTTGATGCAGAAGAGCTTACTCCGGCTGCTATCGTTATAATTAACGGACTGTTTGACCGTTATAAGGAAGTCAGCGGGCTGATGCAGGATTATCTGCAAGGGTCAGATGAATATAATGCTTATAAAAATGAATTGAGCAGTATCGTTCTGGAAATGAGAAACGCAGGCATGGTGGCGCTGGACCAAAACGGCAATCAGACTGATATCCCTGTTGATCAGATCAATGTTGCGGCTATCAAACTGCCGGATATAGTGGTTTCAGGCGGTAATATTAATATCGAAGCCGATAAGCTGCAGGGTACCGGCAGTATGACGGCACAGGGGGCGCCGCAGCTGACTATCAATAACAGCAGTGACCTGTATCTTGCTGTCGGAGATTTGACGATCAAAGATGCAGGCGGGCAGTTGAAATTTAACGAATCTGATTTGAAAAGTACCAGCAGCGGCAACAACTTTACTGGGACAACAAAAGCCGATGGTTTAGGTACTGATGCGCCAACGATCACAGTTAACAGCAATTCGTCTTCGGCATTTGCTGATAATCCGTCACCGCAGGCAGATATCGGTATTTTCGGTGATATTACCAATACGGCCGGCGACATCAAAGTCAATAATGATAATTACAATGTACTGGTACAGGGGAATATCAGCGGGCGCAATATCACATTATCCGCCGTCAACGGGTCGGTAACCCAGACCAGCAGCGAAGGACTGATAAATATCGGCGGCGATCCTGTAACACGTTATCAATTCAGCGACGCTGTAGCGAAAAAAATCCAGAATTACCTCTATCAGAAGGGCAGCAATGTTACCTATACCTTTAACAGCTATGAAGAGTATAAAAATTGGCTGATCAACACGGTTGGCATTGATGCTGCTGAATTGAATTATACCGTGGACGAGAGTGCGGGCATTGTAGCTGGTGATAATGTCTATATCAGCGGTTTGAATGTCAATATCGGAGGCCTGGTACAAAGCGGCTACGGCAGCTATTCAACGGAACTGTCTGCTGCTGACGCGAGTAAAGTGGCAGCATTAGACGCCGGTTGGGCAGCAAACCAACGTCCTTTGAGTGATAACGAGGTCATGAGCAATGAAGCTTACTGCATCAACGGCGGTGGCAAGGTCTGGAACAGCACGACTAAGGTTTGGGATTATGAGGTGAAGGTTTATTATAATCCTTCTACTAAACAGCTGCTGACTGACAGCATCACTCCTAACGGCGGTAAGATCTATATTACCGGCAAAATCTCCAGTACAGGCAACGGCAGGCTGATGGCGATGGATGGCGCTGCTGATATCAGTATCAATACGGCTCAGATCGACCGTGCAGTGAAAATTAATACTATTACGAACAATGATATCAGCGGGCTGATCAGTATTACCGATAAAAACACCAATCTGGTCACGGAATATATGAACGGTCAGCAGCGCAGTTACGCAGTTGGAACAGCAACAGTCAATTTGCCTGCTTGGACTGCGGGAGCAGATACTTATACGTATACGCCTAAGAACGGACTGCAGTATCAATGGACCGGCGGTGTTTCTGGTGAAACTACGAAAAAGTACAGCTACAGCGAAAAATTCCTCTTCTGGGGCCTTTTGGATTATGGTAATACCGGCGAGTTTGTGGCAGGTCTAAACCGTGACGGAAAAACATATACTTATACTACTTCGTCCGGCAGTGGCCAGAGTCTGGCAACCGGATCAGTCATTACTACTGGTAATCTGAGCAATCAGTTTAAGATCAGTTCCAATTATTATAATACGGGAACAGAACAATATTCTGAAGTGACGGCAGATAAGCGGTATGACGGTACCGCCGGTAAGATCTTTGGCTATGGCACTACCTATTATTACTGGACCGGCAAGCAGGGTACGGCTAACTCATCGACCTCCAGCCTGAAGGCTGATTATGGTATCGATATCGGCTTCCTGGGTAACGGTCAAGGCAGTGGCAATATCAATGTTACCAGCAATCAGGACATGTTTTTGGCCGGTAATATCAGCAATGCTGCTGTTATCGATAATAGTGGCGACAGTAATTACAAAGGACTGGGGAACGTGACTTTAACCAGTAATCATGGAGCAGTTACGTCGCTGGGCAACGCTAAAATTAATTCTGACGATGTCGTGGTCCGGGCTGATACAGGGATTCAGGTCAATCATGCGGCTATCGGCAGCAAAGCTACAGTTGATGCAGCAACGAATGATGGTAATATCAACTTCTTGTCTGACCGGGGCGATTTAAACATCGTCCGGATGGTGACCGGCGGCAGCAGAGCTATTAATGCCGAGACCGGTAACATTTATCTGCAGGCAGAAGGCAGTATTTTTGACACCGCCGGCGGCAGTTATGCAATTAAGGGACAGCGCATCGATTTGCTGAGCCGGACCGGAACTATAGGCACTAAAGGCCAGAGCCTGAGGGTTCTGGGCGGCAGCGAGTTGTTCAGCGGTGACAGTATGACATCCAGTGTTAATGCAACAGCGCAGGGTGATATTGTTTTAACTCAGACGTCTGGCAATATGCGCTTAGGTACGATAGAAAGTGCTAATGGTGATGCGGTATTGACCGTAACTGACGGCAGTTTTGTTGATGCTTATAATGAAGACAGCGTTGGTTTGTCGGACAGCGCCGCTAAAGTTGACAGATGGCTGGAAAACGGCCTTATCAGCAGTGCTGATGCCGATGACAGCAGTAGTCAAGCTGCAGAAGATGCCAAAGCGGAACGGCTTGCAGGTCTTGATTCCAGAGCGGAGGCTTTGGCTGGCGGCGAAGCAGGTAAAATTCAGGCTTATAAAGATGCAGCTCAGGCTTATGCCGATGATGGTGATTTGCAGACAGCTAAGGCGGTTTATATCGAAGCAATGCAAAAGGCTGACGGTATCAGCGATGCGACAGAAAAGAATGAGGCGATAACTGATGCCTATACTGCATATCAGCAGGCACAGGAGAATTATTTTGCCAACACCGGCTATAGCTCGGATGAACAAAATCTAGTCGCGTCTTATGCGGAGATTAGCAGCAGCGGTAATTATGGCTGGAGTAAGAACCAGCTGCTGTATGCGATCCAGGAGAGTGTTATCAACAGCAAGCCCGGACAGGTACAAACGGTTGCTAAAGCCAATGTTACGGCGAATAATATCACACTCACTGCAGCTAATGGCGGTATCGGTGTCGATGCGGCGGACAGGGTCATCAACTACGCTGATCTGGGTCAACTGGAAAACCTGCAGTTGCTGGCATCGGCTAAAGCCGGTGATCTGACCTGGAATGCGGAAGCAAATACCGTGACTTTCAGGCAGCAGCGGGCCATCAATCTCCAAACCAGAGATCAGGGTGAGATCCATGCTACCGGCCGTGATAATGTTTATTTGGCCGGGACTAAGGATACCGTCTTCAATATTAGCGGTATCGAAACCCAAAATGATATTAAGCTGATGAGTGATAATGGCGTGCATATGATCGGTACTGGCCTGCTGCAAGGTAAGAATCTGATTATTTACGGCGGCAATGGCAGTATCGGCAGTGAAGATAAGCATGTTGAAACTAAGCTTTCCGGCACTCTTGACGCTAATAGCGCCAAGTCTGTCTATCTGACGCAGAAGGAAGGTGTGTTAACGATCCAGGCTGTGTCGGCAGGTGAAGAGGTAGTGATTACTGCTGCTGACGGAATGCAGATGTCTACCGAAGAAGGCAAGGATATGGGTTATATCAGTGCTGGAACACAGATAAGTTTGGCTTCGGAGAAAGGCGATATCGGTATAGCAGATAATGGTGTCCGTATCCTCAATAACGGCGCTGTCATCAACGCTGATGGTAAGAATATTAATCTGGCCGGTAAGGAAAGTGGAAGTCTGGTGCTGGGTAATATCAATGCCGAAGGTGCATTTACATTGAAAAGTGCCGGTAATGTGAGTCTGGGCCGAGCACAGGTTGAAAATTCTGAGGGACAGGTTGTTATACCTGCAGTTATGGGTCAGGTAACGGCTCAGGACAGCGGCGTCATCAACGCGGTCAATATCGCGTTGGATAATGGTGGTATAACTGTTAATGATACTGAAGGGCAATTGCTGTTGCAGGCGACAGGTAATATTACTCAAAATGCGGCTGCAGACGGTATTAGGGTTAAATCGCTGACAGCTGTTACCGGCGGCGGGCAAAGCCTGCTGAGCCAAAATAACGAAATCAGTAATTTCTCAGCTCAAAGTATCGGGCAGGATAACAGCATCAATGGTGGGGTAGAATTTGTTAGCAATGCAGCTGCTGGACTAACGGTACAACTGAATAACTTACAGGTCAAAGAGGGAAATGTAAGTATCAGCAATATCGCTGCTGGCGGCGCTATGGTGATTAAGGGCGGTATAAATGCTGCTGTTGGTAATATCGAGTTTAGTGGCAAAGGTGATCTGTCTACTGAAGGTGTGCTGCAAGCAGCAGAGGACATCAAAATGACTGCCTCTGGCAGTATTATCAATCATGATAATGTGACTGCCGGTGCGATGCTCGACATGCAGGCAGGTAAGGATATCACCAATAATAGCACGGTCGAGGCCGGAGAGACCCTGACGATGACCGCTGAGGGTAGTATCGCTAATAAGGATACAATAAATGCCGGCGGCGTTGTAATGCTGCGGGCGCAGACCGATATCAGTAACAGCGCGGCTGTTACCAGTGGCACGGGTTTTGGCATAAGTATGACTGCAGTTACGGGCGGTATTGCCAATAAAGGCAGTGTAATTTCCGGGGCAGATGTAGCGCTGAAAGCACAGCAGGATATCTTCAACGAAGATGATATCAGAGCTGATGCAAAAATTTTGATGGAAGCAGCAGAAAGAGATATCGTCAATCAGGGCAGCCTGACTGCAGGTGCTGAAGATGTAGCTATCGACCTTTTAGCAGGCAGGGGTGATATCCTTAATACTAACAGCAGTGCGGCGATCACTGCCGTGGGCACGGTGCAGATGCAGGCCCAGGAAGGCAATATCGGCAATGCTGCGACGATTACCAGTGGCACAGGCGCTGATGTACTGCTTACTGCTGACGGTAATATCGTTAACAGCGGTGCAATCGGGTCAGGCAGGCTGGTAAGCTTTGCGGCCGGCAGTAATATCAGTAATACTGCTGCAATAACGGCAGTAGACTCCATTACAATGACTGCTGGAAACGACATCAATAACAGTGATATGCTTACAGCTGGCAGCAGTGTAATTTTGACAGCCGGTAATGATATCGGAAACACTGCTGCAATAACTGCAGCGGAGGCTATTACGATGGAGGCCGCGAGCGATATCACAAGTGACGGCACGCTTACAGCTGTTAAGGATGTACAACTGATCGCTGACGGCGGTAATATCAACATCGACGATGGCGGAACTGTCACTTCCAAACAGGGCAGCATCAACCTGGTAACTAAAAATACCGGTGCGGCAGGCCAGGGAGCGATCACGGTCAACGCTGCGCTGGACGCTAAAAATGCTATCAATGTGCTGGCTGATCACGGTGATGTCTTTATCGGGGCAGATGCAACGGCTCAAGATGGTAGCCTGACAGTGAACGTGGCAGAAGGCAATATTAAGAGCAATCACTTTGACGGCGGTGAAAATCCTGGCGGCAGCGATGTCAAGCTGACATCGGTTAACGGTTCAGTGGATATTTACACAGGTAAAGGCGATGTTGATCTGCACGAGGTCTATGCTAAAGATAAAGCTTCTGTCGGTACAGAAAACGGCCATTTAAGGTTGTGCAAGATCGACGGCAATATCGTTGTCCTGATCATCAAAGATATGGATAACAACATGGACGTAAAAGAGATCATCGCCGGTAATCAGATCGTTATCAGCGGCAACAAGATTTCGCTGGATGATATTAAACAGCGGGATGATGCTGACGGCATGCTGATCATCAGCCCCGGCGGTGCTGATGCTGACGAGCCGATCGAGAGTTTTAACATTAAGAACATCAACACCGGCAACGGTGTCAGGTTCGACAAACTGTGGGTAAAAAATGCTGACCTGCATGTAGACAGCGGCAGATTTTATATTGACAAATTGGCAGTCGTAGATGTGGCCCATTTCAGCAATCGTGATATGCGGACGGCAGTTTATGGAACACCGGCGCTGCGTGATGGCAGTGACAGCATCTACTGGTACGACCATGCGGCAAATGATCCGAAGCACGATCTGCTGGGCTGGCATAACGACAATTATCTGGGCAACTGGATGCACCTGTACTTTACCGATAAATATCGGACACAGATCAGCAACGGTGTGTTACTATCGCTGAAGGATCATTATTATGCTCATAACCAGAGATTCACAGGTGAAGATCATCTGCGCTTCCTGAAAAAGGAAATGCCGCTGGATGTACATGAAAAGAATAATAATCCCAGGATTTCACTCTATCAACGCTTTGCTTTGTACGAGCTGCCTGAAGCGGAACAGCAGGAAGGTGCTGAAGCTTCTATAGTAGTAGCGGAAGATGTATAGGCTGAGCGGCAAAAAATAGTGGAGGCGGCCTGGAGCCGTCTCCATAATCAAAAGGAGCTATGCAGATGAATAAAAAAGCAGAAGATTTTAAAAAATATTTAGAAACGAAGGCTATCACCTGCTTTACTGTAGAAGAGATCGATGATGACCAGCTCAACACGGTGGTGTTCAGATCGACAATAGAGGTAGAAGGGGTGCAGCTGCCTACGATTATTATTTTAGACAGCAGCATCTATGGTATGGTAAGGGTACTGATAGCGCCGAGCGCCTTGAAAGAGAGTAATGAACTTGACCTGCTGCGGCAGATCAACAGCACTAACAGTAAATACAAGGTGTTTAAATATTATTTGGGCGAAAACGGTGAATTGTATTTGGAAAGCTGTATTTTGCTGCCTAAAGGCAAATCAGAAGGCGATCTGATCTACACCGTGCTGGATGTTATCATCAAACATTTACAAGACGAGTATAAAAGTCTTATGAAGTTGATCTGGCAGTGAGCTGCGGCTCAAAATCAGCTGCTGCTATGACAGATCAGTAAAAACTAAAACAGCTGCTTTCTAAAAATATAGAAAGCAGCTGTTTTTATAATGTGGTTTATTCGCCTAAATAATCTTTGGCGACGATGCTGCTCAGCAGCTCAAGTCGTACCAGGGCATCGTCGATATCGCGCCCCAGCAGATCACGGATCTGGTTAAGACGGTATAAAAGTGTATTACGGTGAATAAACAGTGCCTGTGATGTTTTAACAAGATTGCCGTTGCAGTATAAGTACTGACGCAGCGTTTCCAGAAGCTCCGAATTATTTTTTCTGTCATGCTGCAGGAGCACACCGAGATTATAGTGATAGTATTCGCGGATTTCTTCTTTATCATCGATTTTAAACAGCAGGCGGTATAAACCAAGCTGGGAATAGTAGACAATGTGATTGCTGCGTCCCATCTTTTTCCAGAGCAGCAGCGCTTTCTGCGCTTCCTGATAACTGATTTTGATCTGTTCGACATCGGCGTAAGGACGGCCAAAGCTGAGGTAAAGGTTGCTGCCGCTGTAGAGCTGGCTTAAAAGACCGCAGACAGTTTCCAGATAAGCTGCCGCCTCAGCTGCTTTTTCCTGTGTAGGCGCGCTGGCAAGGCAGATCACATTATTGCCGTAGACCAATGTGGTGACCGGCAGCTGTTTCTCTTTACAAAGACTATCGACAGAATGCTGCAGTTTATCTTCAAGACTGTCATGGCCTGCATCTGTCATGATTTCATCAGCGGGGTGACTGACGTTAAAAACAGCAATAAATTTATATTCCAGTAAGTGGATATCGTTGATGATCGCCGTATCAAGCATTTGCCGGTAATCAACATCGGAAGCAAAAAGCAGGCGGCCCAGAAAGTTTTTTGACTTTTTGATTTCAAATTTATCACGCATTATCAGGTCGGTTATTTCGCGCGTTACATCAATCAGCTTTACGTCCCAGGGCATTTCAAAAAGCGGGAAATCGGCTGCGTCGGCCTGGGACAGCAGTTCTTCTGGAATAGAGTTGATATATTCATTGCCGACCAAGATTACAAGACCGGCTAATTTTTTCTGGATACATTCTAAAATGAGATCCTTAAGTTTATCGGCGCTGTGCACAATGCCGGTAATAAACAGCAGCTCGCCGCCGTGTACCCATTGCGAGACAGTTGAAGTTTGTCCTACGTAGGGCCAGGTGACCGTACGGTCCAGGCCGTTTGGCCCGGCAACCAGCTTGATACGTTCAAAATATTTTAAAGTCAATAGATCCTGACAGGTAACAGACATGGTAGGCCTCCTTGTGGTCGAATAGTCAAATGCTTATTTTATTATATCAAATTCCAATACTCGGCAGCAGGAAATTTAAGCGGACGAATAAAGTGTAGCTAGTGTTACAAAAATTATTTATTATTATTTATACTCTAAAACATGAATTTTCAGAAACTGCGTGCTATAATTAAAGTAATAAGAAAAATAATAATTTATGGGAAGGTGTGAGTTATATGACGGCAGAATTCAAAAAATGCTGGATGCTTAAAATTTATACGGGCGAGGACGTTATAGTAGGCAACGATCCCCTGTACAGAACGATTCTTGAAGAAGCCCGCCGTTTAAAGATCGCCGGCGCTACCGTCATTAAAGGTATCGAAGGTTATGCGACCGAAGTGCGTGGGATCGACCGTCGTCCGGTATCACTTTTTACCGGTGTTTCCAACCTGCCTGTTTTGGTGACGATCGTCGATCAGAAAGAAAATTTGGAAAAGCTGATCCCGTTTTTAGAGAAAAAGGCTACGCATGCGCTGGTGTTGTTTGAAGAAAGTACGGCTTTGGTTACTGACTATATGCGTCAGGTGATTGCCAAACGTCAGGCTGACGGGCTGGAAAAATAAGTTTTGCCCTTATAAAAAAATTTGGCCGCAGGTTTTACAGCCTGCGGTTTTTTATGCCCGACAGCGTATTTATCGGCAGGACTTAGCAGGATTTTTCGGGAAGATTGCGAATAATAATAAGTGGTTTACTATGCCTGAAGGAGGGTATGCAAATGGATATGAATCAGGAAACTAAGGTCACTGTCATTGACGACCGGCTGCGTCAGGAGGAAGCTGAAACTTTGTGCCGCTGGGCTGCTGCCCGCGCCGGGGTTATCGTTGTTGCTCCGTTGCTTGGAACAATGGCGCTGATTGCTAATGATGTGTATCTGGTGATAAAATTAGGCAGTGTTTATGAAGAAGAAATCGGAGAAAAGGCGGCCGTAAGCCTGCTGAGTTCTTTAGGAGCTTATTTTGTAGGCAGTACGCTGACGACACTGATCCCGTTTGCTCCCTTGCAGATACCTGTAGCTGTAGGGACTACCTATGCGCTGGGACGGGTCGTTACCGAATGGCTGAAGGCCGGTAAACCGGCGGACCTGAGTCCGTTTAAAACTGTGTATGATGATGCTTTGCGTGAAGCAAAGAAAAATATTGAGCTTTTTAAAAATGACCCTAAAAAAGATGAACCACTGGGTGATGAAAGTAAAAAATACGATTTGTGATCAAACCATAATGAATGGAGGTCCTTTATGTACGAGAACTATGATGTAGCGATTATCGGCGGTGGCCCTGCGGCTGTTTTCGCAGCTTATGAATTTACTCTGAAATATCCGACGGTCAGTCTGATCATGCTGGAGGAAGGCAATCCAATCGAACGGCGTCAATGTCCGCTGGCTGCAAAAAAAGTGGATCATTGCCTGCGTTGTGTCCCTTGTGATATCATGCGCGGTTTTGGCGGTGCCGGTGCTTTTTCGGACGGTAAGTATAATTTTACGACTGAATTCGGCGGCTGGCTGAGCGAGTATATTCCGGAAAAGACTGTAATCGAGCTGATTGATTATGTTGATGAGCTTAATTGCCGTCATGGCGCTCCCGGCGAATATTTCAGCACAAAGAACAGTACTATCGGCGGTCTGGCGCTGGGACATGATCTGCATCTTTTAAACGCCAAGGTCCGGCATCTGGGGACTGAAAATAACCTTATTATTATGGAGCATATTTATAAATATCTGGCTGAGCGAATGGAGATCCGCTGTAATACCCATGTGGAAACTATCAAACGGCACGGTGACGGTTTTGAACTGGGCGTTCGCGGCGAGGATAAAGCTGATATTCGCTGTGATTATCTGATCGCTGCTCCCGGACGTGCCGGTGCGGAATGGTTTACCGAACAGTGCCGCGGACTGGGATTGTCCTTTATTAACAATCAGGTCGACGTAGGCGTGCGGGTAGAGGTGCCGGCGCAGGTCTTTAAACACATTACTGACGAAGTCTATGAAGCTAAGCTGGTCTACCGGACACGGCAGTATAATGATCTGGTCCGTACTTTCTGCATGAATCCCAACGGTTATGTAGTGGCCGAAAATACTGACGGCATCATTACAGTCAACGGGCACAGCTTCCGCGATCCCAAGCTGCACAGTCATAATACGAATTTTGCTTTACTGGTCAGCAATAAATTTACAGAACCGTTTACTGAACCGCATCAATACGGCAAACGTATCGCTTCTTTTTCCAATATGCTGGGCGGCGGCGTGCTGCTGCAGCGTTTCGGCGATTTGATCAAAGGCCGGCGTACTAATGAAAGACGTCTGGAAAAGAGCTTTACTAAGCCTACCTTGTCGGCTACGCCCGGCGATTTGAGCCTGGTGCTGCCTAAACGCCATTTGGATAATATCATCGAAATGATTTATGCGCTGGATAAGGTGGCGCCGGGGATGGCTAATGCCGATACCCTGCTTTACGGTGTAGAGGTAAAATTCTACAGTGCGCGTCTGGAACTTGATGATAAGCTGGAAACTAAGATCCCGAACCTGTTCGCCGTCGGCGACGGTGCCGGTATCACCAGGGGGTTGTCACAGGCCAGTGCGAGCGGAGTCCATGTTGCCCGCCAGATCGGCGCGCGGCTATGCGGAGGAGCGGATTAATTTTATGATGAACGGAGCAAAGTCATGACCTTGCCTCTTATCAGTATGCGGCAGATAACGAAACGGTTTCCCGGCGTTATCGCCAACAATAAAATAAATTTGGAATTGTATCCCGGTGAGATACATGCGCTCTTGGGTGAAAACGGCAGCGGTAAAAGTACTTTGATGAGTATCCTTACAGGTCTTTACAAGCCTACAGAAGGCTGTATCATGGTTGGCGGGGAGGAAGTAAAGTTTGCTTCGCCTGCTGACGCCATTGCCAGCGGTATCGGGATGGTACATCAGCATTTTAAACTGATCGAATCTTTTACGGTAGCTGAGAATATCGTTCTGAGCCAGAGCAAAGGCGGTTTTTTGCTGAAACCGGAGCAGATTATAGCAGATATTGAAAGTCTGGGTGAGAAATATGGACTGCAGGTAGATCCGCGGGCCTATGTCTGGCAGCTTGGTGTGGGAGAAAAACAGCGTGTGGAGATCTTGCGGATGCTTTATCATCGCAGCCGGGTGCTGATCCTGGATGAGCCTACGGCTGTTCTGACGCCGCAGGAGACACGCGAGCTGTTCGTCAATCTGAGAAAGATGGCAGACGACGGCTGTGCGGTAGTTTTTATTTCCCACAAACTCAACGAAGTCGAGGAATTGGCCGACCGAGTAACTGTTTTGCGCGGCGGCTGTGTAACCGGCAGCGCCGCAAAAGAAGATATGCGTCGCGACAAGCTGGTGCAGATGATGATCGGCCGCGAGGTGCTGAATACCTATGAAAAAAACTGCGAGCACTGCGGTGAAGTGGTGCTGCAGCTGGAGCAGGTTTCAGCTCTCAATGATATGAATACGGTTGGACTGAACAATGTCAGGCTTGCAGTCAGAGCTGGTGAAATTTATGGTATCGCCGGAGTATCTGGCAACGGTCAGCGCGAGCTGGCTGAGGTACTTGCCGGACTGCGGCCGTCGATGGGCGGAAAAATATTTTTTTACGGACAGGACCTTACCAATAAAAAACCGAAAGAAATGATCGAAGCAGGTATCAGTTATGTGCCGGAGGATCGTCTGGGTATGGGGCTGGTGCCAAATCTGGATTCTGTCAATAACGTGATCCTGAAAGAATATGACGGTAAATTTTCCAAAGGCTGGCGGATTCGGCGTGAAGCTGCTATAGCGGCGACAAAACGTATCGTAGAAGATTTTGATGTGAAGCTGGGATCGATTTTCCAGCCGGTGAAGATGATGAGCGGCGGCAATCTGCAAAAACTGCTGCTGGGACGCGAGATAGCCGCTAAACCCAAGCTGATGATCGTACTGTACCCGGTACGCGGCTTGGATATAGGTGCTATCGAAGCAGTGCACAAGCTGCTGCTGCAGCTGAAAGAAGAACAGACTGCGATCATTCTGGTATCGGAAGAGCTGGAGGAAATCGCAAAGCTGGCTGATCGTGTAGGCGTTATGTTTGCCGGGCAGATTTTAGGTGAATTCCCTGTCAGCGAAATGGATACAGAAAAAATCGGCGCTTTGATGGCGGGTATTACCGAAGCGGGAGGTGCGGGCGTATGAAGCTGGTAATGGAAAAACGTCTGGCACCTAGTCCGCTGATGCGCTCGCTGGTGCCGGTGGTGGCAGCTTTCGCCGCTCTGGTTTTCTGCGGTATCTTTTTTGCAGTGACGGGGCGCGATCCTTTTGAGGTATATTATGCCATGTTCAGCGGTGCGTTAGGTTCTGAGTATGGTATTTCGGAAACGATCGTCAAAATGATACCGCTGGCGATGTGCGGATTAGGCATTGCCATTGCCTTCAGGATGCAGATCTGGAATATCGGCGCTGAAGGGCAGTTTTATATGGGAGCCTGTGCGGCCAGCTGGCTGCCGCTGACTTATCCTGACCTGCCTTCTATGATCATGCTGCCGGGCATGCTGCTGTTGGGAGCTGCGGCAGGCGGGATGTGGGGACTTTTAGCCGGGTGGTTCAAAACCAAGTGGCTGGTCAGCGAACTGATTACGACGCTGATGATGAATTATATTGCAATTTTATGGGTCAATTATCTGGTCTATGGTGCGTGGCGTGATCCCAAGGGCTTGAATTTTCCTTTGACAGCGGCCTTCAGCGAGTCGGCTTTGCTGCCCTCTTTCGGAGATCTGCGCGTACATGCCGGTATCATTATTGTATTTGTTTTAGCGGCAGTTCTGGCAGTAGTTTTTCGTGATTCCCGCTGGGGCTACGAGACACTTGTTATTGGTTCCAATCCTACGGCTGCCCGTTATGCCGGGATCAATATTCCCAGAAATGTTTTGCTGGTGATGCTGCTAAGCGGTGCTGTCTGCGGGATGGGCGGCATGATTGAAGTCAGCGGCATCGTTGGCAAGCTGCAGCCGGGTATCAGTCCCGGTTATGGTTATACGGCAATTATTGTGGCCTGGCTGGCGCGGCTGCATCCGGCAGCGATTATCGTAGTAGCTTTTTTGTTTGCGATTATCCATGTCGGCGGGTTTATGGTGCAGACACTGGGGATTCCTTCGGCTGTGGCAACAATGCTGCAGGGAGCTATTTTATTCTTTGTCGTCGGCGCTGATATCTTTACCAATTATCAGCTGCGCCTGATCAAAAATGAAGGAGGCGAAGAGAGTGAATGAGACATTGCTCATTTCAATTTTAGCTGCCTCTATTACGGCCGGTACCCCTATTTTGTTTGCTGCGCTGGGTGAACTGATTTCCGAGCGAGCTGGTGTTACCAATCTGGGTGTGGACGGGATGATGCTGGTCGGTGCCTGTGCCGGGTTCATTGCCGCTCAGCAGACGGGCAGTCTTCTAAGTGGTGTTGGGATGGCGCTGCTGGCAGGTTCATTGATGGCGCTGATACACGCTTTTCTGACTGTCACCCTGCGGGCAAACCAGGTCGTCAGCGGTTTGGCGCTGACCTTGTTTGGCACGGGTCTATCCGGTTATCTGGGTTTGGATTATGTGGGGCAGCAGGCGACTGTTGTTTTCAGTAAGCTGGCTGTACCGGGGCTCAGTGAGATCCCGGTGCTGGGGCCGGTACTGTTCAGGCAGGATCTGCTGGTTTACTGCAGTTATATTTTAGTGGCTGCTGTTGCTTTTTATCTGTACCGTACAAGAGCAGGGCTGTTTATGAGGGCTTTGGGAGAAAATCCGGCTGCTGTAGATGCTGTAGGCGTCAATGTTTTTGGACTGCGGTATTTATATGTGATCATGGGCGGTGCTTTAGCCGGTTTGGGCGGCGCGTATTTGTCGCTGGCTTATGCTCCCTGCTGGCTGGAAAATATGACGGCCGGACGCGGCTGGGGTCCGGGGGGCCTTTTAGCTCTGTGGGATCCCTGGCGTGCGCTGCTTGGTTCGTATCTTTTCGGCGGCATTGATGCTTTGGGCTTTCATTTGCAGGTTGTTGGCCTGCCCGTGTCTGTTTTTATTTTGAATATGCTTCCATATATTTTTACGATAGTGGTTTTGATTTTGGTTCTGGCCCGCAAAGGGGGCCGTCTGGCAGCGCCTCAGGCGCTGGGGCAGCCTTATGACAGGGAAGAACGTTAAACGAGGAGAGCTGTTATGGAATTTTTTATTTTCTTATGCTTTATGTCTTTTGTGTCTTTTGCTGTGGCCTTCCTGGCTTACGGACTGGTGATCCGTCTTATGGGGACGACGAGTTCTGCAAGCCGTTATTCGCAGATCATTCTTGTGCCGATAGCGATCATTGGTTATGATTTTCTGACGATCACTGCGCCGGCCGAATACCGTTATGTTATCGGCGGG